>JACCED010796118.1_pt1 | contig 17981 bp, 15 predicted proteins | sample 7455021 | NCBI WGS metagenome assembly JACCED01 (sample SAMN15323456, study PRJNA562643) | freshwater metagenome | isolation source: river surface water | place: USA:Blue River Watershed | collected 2017-08-19 | reverse complement strand
GGCCTCGGGGTCGCAACCCAGCATGCGGGCTGCCACGGGCTTGAGTCGCTCGCGCATTTGTGCGGTCGCGTTCATGATGGCCGCACCATTGATGTCGGCTCCGCTGGACGCGGATGTGGCCGAGGCGTTGGGCACTTTTTGCGAATCGGTTGCAGTCACGCGCACACGATCGACGCTGATGCCCAATCCATCGGCGCAGACCTGGGCCATCTTGGTGTTGAGCCCCTGGCCCATTTCGGTGCCGCCGTGGTTGACGCTGACCGAGCCGTCCATGTAAATCACCAACAGGGCACCGCCCTGGTTCAGGTGGGTGGCGGTGAAACTGATGCCGAACTTGAGCGGCACCAGGGCCAGACCGCGCTTGCGACGGGCGTTGTCGGCGTTGAAGGCGTTGACCTGGGCACGACGTTGGGCGTACTGGGCCTGGGCCTCAACCTGATCAATCACCTTGTCCCCCACCCAGTCTTCGATCAACTGGTTGTATTGGGTGGTCATGGTGTCAGGGTCGCCGCTGATGGCCGGGTCTTTGTACAGGTTGAGCTTGCGAATCTCCAGCGGGTCTTTGCCCAGGGTGTCGGCGATGTCTTCGATCACGCTCTCGATGCCGAACATGCCCTGCGGCCCACCAAAGCCCCGGAAGGCGGTGGCGCTTTGGGTGTGGGTCTTGCAGCGGTGGCTGATCAGTTTCAGCGCCGGGATGTGGTAGCAGTTGTCGATGTGCAGACAGGCGCGGTCGTTCACCGGACCAGAGTAGTCGGTGCTGTAGCCGCAACGCGACATGAGCGTGATGTCGGCGCCCAGGATGCGGCCCTGGTCGTCAAAGCCCACCTCGTAGTCGATGCGGAAATCATGGCGTTTGCCGGTGATGGTCATGTCGTCGTCGCGGTTGACGCGCAGCTTGACCGGTTTTTTGAGCTTGTGCGCGGCCAGCGCGGCGCTTTGGCTGAAGATGCTGGCGTTGCCTTCCTTGCCACCAAACCCACCACCCATGCGGCGACAAATCACCTCGACGTCGCTGGTGCTTAGGTTGAGCGCGGCGGCGGCTTCGCGCTGGTTGCCATCGGGGTGTTGGGTCGAGCAATACAGGGTCAGTTGGCCATCTTCGCGCGGCACGGCATAGGTGATTTGGCCTTCCAGGTAGAACTGCTCTTGCTGCCCGGTGCGCACGCTGCCCTTGACGCGGTGCGGGGCCGCAGCGATGGCGGCGGCGGCATCACCCCGGTTAATGCCTTTGGGCGGCATGATGAAACTCTGCGCCGCCATCGCGTCCTCAATCGTCAGGATGGCTGGCAACTCTTTGACCTGGACCACGGCGCGGGCAGCCGCTTCGCGCGCATAGAGCATTTCACGCGCCACCACGACCGCCACGGCCTGGCCCACAAACTCGACCTTGCCATCGGCCAGGAAGGGGTCGTCGTGCAAGATCGGACCACAGTTGTTCTCACCGGGAATGTCGCGCGCGGTGTAGACGGCGACGACCCCATGCATGGCCAAGACAGCGGCGCGGTCGATGCCCTCGCCAATCAGTTCACCGTGCGCGACGGGCGACTTGATCAGGGCGGCATACAGCGTGCCCGCCAACTCGGGGATGTCGTCGGTGTAAGCGGCCTCGCCCGTGACGTGCAGGTGGGCCGACTCGTGAATGATCTCGTTGCCTTGCTGACGGCCGCTGGTGGGCAAGAGGTTTTTGACGTCGATGGGTGCGTTCATGATCAGGCCTCCTGCGGAGTGGGTTGTGCGATGAAGTCCAGCACCAGGTTACGCGCCACCAACGAGCGATACGCCCAAGTGGCACGCAAGCCATCGCGGGCGGTGAAACTGGCCGCGATGGCGGCATCGAGGTCGGCAGCCTGCACCTGCTCGGGGGTTTTGCCTTGCAGCACGGCCTCGAGCTGGGGGGCCCGACAGGGCGATGGCGCCAAGCCGTTGTAGGCCAGACGCACATCACTGAGTTTGCCGCCATTCCAACGATAAGAGATCGCAGCGCAGGTCGCCGAGATGTCCTGCTCAAACCGCTTGGACACCTTGTGAGCCCGAAACACTTGATCAGGTTGTGGCTTGGGCAATTCGATGGCTTCGATGAATTCGCCCGACTGCAGCACATTTTTCTTTTGGCCGGTGTAAAACTGGTCCAGCGCGACGACGCGGGTTTTGTCGCCCCGGCGCAAGACCAGGGTGGCCCCCAATGCCATCAGACAAGGCATCGAATCGCCGATGGGGGAACCATTGGCGATGTTGCCCGCCAACGTGGCGGTGGAGCGGATCGGGGGTGACCCAAAGCGGCGCAGCACCTCGGCAAAGTCGGGATACGCGCCCTGCACCAGGTCAAGCACGGTTTCGAGCGAGACCATGGCGCCGATGCGCCAGGATTTGGCTTGATCCACCACCCGACGCAATTCGGCCACATTGCCCAGGTACATGATGTGCTCGGGACGGGTGAACTGCTTGTTGACCTGCAGGCCGATTTCGGTGCTGCCCGCCAGCAAAGTGGTCTGGGGGTGCTTGATCAGGTAGTCGGCCACCTCGGCCACGGTGGCTGGCGAGACGAATTCGTTGCCTTTGCGGGTGCGCAAAACCGGCTGCACCAGAATTTCACCGTCCAAGGTCACGGTGGGGGTCTTGGCGCGGGCGATTTCTTTCAGCAGGGGCAGGTCGGCACTGTCAGCGAGTTTCAAGCGGCCTTTGTGCTCACACGCCTTCTGGGCCGATTCGATGATGGGCTTGTAGCCGGTGCAACGGCACAGGTTGCCACTGAGCGAGTCGGTGATTTGCAAGCGGCTGGGGGCCTCGTTCTTTTGCACCAAATTGACCAGACTCATGACGATGCCGGGCGTGCAAAAACCGCACTGCGATCCGTGGCAAGCGATCATCTCTTGTTGGACTGGGTGCAACGAGCCATCGGCGTTTTTCAGGCTCTCAACCGTCTTGACCGATTTGCCGTCCAGGCTGGGCAACAATTGGATGCAACTGTTGACGGCCACATAGTCGATCGCATCACCCGTCGCATTGAGTTCGCCCACCATCACCACGCAAGCACCGCAATCGCCTTCGGCACAACCTTCCTTGGTGCCGGTGCGGTGCAGCTCCTCACGCAAGTAGTCGAGAACGGTGGTGGTGCGGCGCACGCCGACGGCTTCGACGATGCGGCCGTCAAGCACGAAACGCACGGTGTTGGTGACTTGGGTCATGAGATCAATGGGTTGAGGCGCACCACCGTGGGCGGACGCCGGGACAGGGAAAGGATGGGGCAATTTTAAGGAAATCGCTCGCACCCGGATAGATTTATTTCAAGAACCCCGGTAGGTCGAATAGCTCCACGGGCTGACCAGCAGGGGGACGTGGTAGTGCTGGTCGGTGTGGGCCACGCCAAAGTCCAAAGGCACCCGATCCAGGAAAGCCGGTTCGGGCAAGGCCACGCCTTTGGACAGAAAGTAATCCCGCACCTCAAACACCAAACGGTAAGTGCCCGCTCTCAGGCTGGCGTTGTCGTACAGGGGGCCGTCCGGATTGCGACCATCGGCGTTGAGGGTGAAGCGCTTGACCAGGGTGGCCTGATCCCCCTGGGTTTGGTAGAGGGCGACCTGCATGCCAGCGGCGGGGCACCCGTGCATGGTGTCTAAAACATGTGTGCTGAGGCCCATTCAAAGCTCCTGGTTGTCTTGGCAACTGAAAGTGTATACAATTTTTGGAAGCAGTGCCACACCCATCACAAGCCACCCCACACGGACGCCAGCAAGGAACCCCGCCATGGGCAAAACCGACGACCTCACCCCCACCCGCACCATCGTCGATGCGTTGACCCGCGCCATCGTTGAGCACCGCCTGCATCCTGGCACCAAACTGGCCGAGCAGAAACTGGCCGATCACTTTGGGGTGTCGCGCACGCTGGTGCGCCAAGCCTTGTTTCAATTGGTGCAAAAGCGCCTGATTCGCATGGAGCCCGCCCGAGGCGCCTTCGTTGCCACCCCCTCGGCCGAGGAGGCTCGACAGGTGTTTGCCACCCGCCGCATGCTGGAACTGGAGATGACGCGCACCATGGTGCGCGAACGCAACCCTGAGCGCATCGCCGCACTCAAGGACCACGTGGCCCAAGAGCGGGCCGCAGTGCAACGGGGGGATGTGGCCGGGCGCACCGAGTTGTTGGGCGATTTCCATGTGCACATGGCTCAGATGCTGGGTAATCAGGTCCTGGCACAAATCCTCAACGAGCTGATCTCGCGTTGCGCCCTGATCACCCTGATGTACCAAAGCAGCCGCGCCGCCGAGCACTCGACCGACGAGCATGTGGCACTGATCGCGGCCATCGAACGCGGTGACGAGCCCTTGGCCGTGCGCCTGATGGACGAGCACCTGAGCCATGTGGAAAGCAGCCTGACCCTGGATCGCAAAGTGCCTTCCAACGACATCTCGATGGCCCTGGCCTGACCGAACAAAGGAGACCCGCTTGAGCACCTACGACAGCACCCTGCCCTACCCGCGCGACCTCAAGGGTCATGGCCGTGATGTGCCGCACGCGCGTTGGCCCAACGGCGCGCGAATCGCCGTTCAATTCGTGCTCAACTACGAAGAAGGGGGCGAAAACAGCGTGCTGCACGGCGACGTCGCCAGCGAGCAGTTCTTGAGCGAAATGTTCAATCCGGCGGCGTACGAGGCCCGTCACATCAGTATGGAGGGCATTTATGAATATGGCTCTCGTGCCGGGATCTGGCGCATCTTGCGCGAGTTCGAACGTCGTGACCTGCACCTGACGGTGTTTGGCATCGCCACCGCCTTGCAGCGTTACCCGGAAATGGCCCAGGCCCTGAAAGCGCTGGGGCATGACCTGTGCTGCCATGGCTTGAAGTGGATCCACTATCAACACGTCGACGAAGCCACCGAGCGTGCCCACATGCATGAAGCCATGGCCATGCTGACCGAGTTGTGGGGCGAACGCCCCTTGGGTTGGTACACCGGTCGCGACAGCCCCCACACGCGTCGTCTGGTCGCCGACTACGGCGGCTTCGCCTATGACAGCGACTATTACGGCGACGACCTGCCGTTTTGGATGAAGGTGCGCAAAACCGACGGCAGCGTGGTGCCGCAACTGATCGTGCCCTACACCCTGGATTGCAACGACATGCGCTTTGCCTTGCCCCAAGGCTATTCGCACGCCGACCCGTTCTTCCAATACATGAAGGACACCTTTGACGCGCTCTATGCCGAGGGCGATCCCGACGGGTTGGACCGGCCCAAGATGATGAGCATCGGCATGCACTGCCGCTTGCTCGGGCGGCCTGGTCGCATCACCGCCTTGCAGCGGTTTTTGGATCACATCGGCTCGCACCCCGACGTCTGGGTGGCACGTCGCATCGACGTGGCCCGGCACTGGCAAGCCACCCACCCTTTTGTGGCTTGAGGTCAGGACCCACCATGGCCTACACCTTGAACCAACTGAACGCCGCCTCCACCGACGAGGCGGCCCGCATGTTGAGTGGTTTGTACGAACACTCGGACTGGATCGCTCAAAAAGCGCTGGCGCAGCGCCCTTTTCAATCGTTGGCCCGCCTCAAGCACGCCATGACCCAGGTGCTGCAAGACGCCGGCCGCGAGGCGCAATTGGCGCTGATCCGCGCCCACCCCGAACTGGCGGGCAAAGCGATGGTGAGCCAAACACTGACCGCCGAGTCCACGAACGAACAAACCAAGGCCGGTCTGACCCACTGCACGCCCGATGAGTTCGCCCACATTCAGCAACTCAACGCCGACTACAACGCCAAATTTGGTTGGCCCTTCATTTTGGCGGTGCGTGGCCCGCGTGGCGTGGGGCTGAGCAAGGCGCAAATCATCGAGGCCTTCGAGCGACGCCTGCACGGTCATCCGGACTTCGAGTTGCAAGAGTGCCTGCGCAACATCCACCGGATTGTCGAGATCCGGCTCAACGACAAATTCGGCGTCGAGCCCAGCCTGGGCCACCTGGTGTGGGACTGGCAAGAGAAATTGGCGCAGCACAGCGACCCCGGTTACGCCGAAAAGGGGCAGTTGACCGTGACCTATCTCACCGACGCGCACCGGGCCTGTGCGCAGCGCATCAGCCATTGGATGAAGGACTGCGGCTTTGATCAGGTCGACATCGACGCAGTGGGCAATGTGGTCGGACGCTATCACCCGCAGGGTGGCGCCGATGCGGCGCGCTATGTACTGACCGGCAGCCACTACGACACCGTCCGCAATGGCGGCAAATACGATGGGCGTCTGGGCATTTTCGTCCCCATGGCCTGCGTGCGCGAATTGCACCGCTCGGGACGGCGCTTGCCGTTTGGCATCGAGGTGGTCGCCTTCGCCGAAGAAGAGGGGCAACGCTACAAAGCCACCTTCCTGGGCTCGGGGGCGCTGATCGGCGATTTCAAGCCCGAATGGCTCGACCAACACGACGCCGACGGGGTCACCATGCGACAGGCCATGCAGCACGCGGGCTTGTGCGTGGACGACATCGCCCAAATCCGCCGCGACCCGGCGCGCTACCTGGGCTTTGTCGAGGTCCACATCGAGCAGGGTCCGGTGCTCAATGAGCTCCACCTGCCGCTGGGCGTGGTCAGCTCGATCAATGGCAGCGTGCGTTACCTGGGCGAGGTGATCGGCATGGCGAGCCATGCGGGCACCACCCCCATGAACCGGCGCCGCGATGCGGCCTGCGCAGTCGCCGAACTGGCGCTGTACATGGAGCGGCGCGCCGCCGCCGATGGCGACAGTGTGGCCACCATCGGACAGCTCCAGGTGCCCAACGGATCGATCAACGTGGTGCCCGGTCGCTGCACCTTCAGCTTGGACCTGCGCGCCCCCACCGACGCACAACGCGATGCCCTGGCCCGCGACGTGTTGGCCGAGCTTGCCGCGATCTGCCAGCGTCGAGGCGTGCGCCACACGCTGGAGGAAACCATGCGTGCCGCTGCCGCGCCCAGCGCCCCCGAATGGCAAGCGCGCTGGGAGCGTGCCGTCACCGACTTGGGCGTGCCCCTGTTCAGGCTGCCCAGCGGTGCTGGGCACGATGCCATGAAGCTGCACGAGATCATGCCGCAGGCCATGCTCTTTGTGCGCGGTGAAAACGCGGGCATCAGCCACAACCCGCTTGAATCCACCACCAGTGACGACATGCAACTGGCGGTCGAGGCTTTTAACCATGTCTTGCATCAACTCGAAAGCGAAACCCGATGAGCCAAGCCGCCCCCTACGCCCAACTCGACGCCTGGATCGACCAGCACTTTGACGAGCAAGTCAAGTTGCTGCAGGAACTGGTGCGGGTGCCCACGGACTCGCCACCGGGGAACAACGCCCCGCACGCCGAACGCACCGCCGAACTGTTCAAAACCTTTGGCTTTGACGCCGAAAAACACCCAGTACCCGAGAACCTGGTGCGGGAGCACGGCCTGCAAAGCCTCACCAACCTGATCGTGCGGCGACCCTACGGCCCGGGCGGACGCACCATCGCACTCAACGCGCACGGCGATGTGGTCCCCCCCGGTGAGGGTTGGACACACGACCCTTATGGCGGCGAGATCGTCGACGGCAAGATGTATGGACGCGCCACGGCGGTCAGCAAATGCGACTTCACCACCTTTGCGTTTGCCGTGCGCGCGCTCGAAGCGGTGGCCAAGCCACGCCAGGGACAGGTCGAGCTGCACTTCACCTACGACGAGGAGTTCGGCGGTGACCTGGGACCGGGCTGGCTGTTGTCCAAAGGGCTCACCAAGCCTGACCTGATGGTCGCGGCGGGGTTCTCGTATCAGGTGGTGACCGCGCACAACGGTTGTCTGCAACTGGAGGTAACGGTACAGGGCGAAATGGCTCACGCCGCCATCCCCGACAGCGGCACCGATGCGCTCCAAGGCGCCACCCACATCCTCAATGCCCTGTACCAACTCAACGCCGACTACCTGAAAGTCAAATCCAAGGTTGAAGGCATCACCCACCCCTACCTCAATGTAGGCCAGATCAGCGGTGGCACCAACACCAACGTGGTGCCAGGCAAGGTCGTTTTCAAAGTCGATCGGCGCATGATCCCAGAGGAAAACCCGGCCGAGGTCGAAGCGTCCTTGCGTGACACCATCGCCCAGGCCGCGGCCTCGTTCAAACCGCCGCGCGGCGGTCAGGGGCTGCGGGTGGACGTGCGCCGCATGCTGCTGGCCAACGCCATGGTGCCACTGGCGGGCAACCAGCCGCTGGTGCAAGCGATTCAGCGCCACGGGCAAGACCGTTTTGGCGAACCCATCCCAGCGGTGGGCACCCCGCTCTACACCGACGTGCGCCTGTATGTCGAGCGCGGCATTCCTGGGGTGATCTATGGTGCCGGTCCGCGCACGGTCCGCGAAAGCCATGCCAAGCGCGCCGACGAGCGATTGGACTTGCAAGACCTTCGGCGCGCCACCCAGGTGATGGCGCGGGTCTTGTGTGATTTGTTGAATTGAGGCCAATTTTTTCAAATCGCTGATCGGCGCTAAATTGTGGGATCTCTTTTGATGGGGAGGGTCCCATGCACAATCCAGTGGGTTGGTTTGAAATCTATGTTCAGGACATGGAACGCGCCAAGCGCTTTTATGCCCAGGTCTTTGGCACCGAGTTCACGCGCTTGCAAGGCGATGGCTTTGACATCGAGGGCTTTCCAATGTCGCCCGACGTTGAGGGCATCAGCGGCGCGCTGGTGCACATGCCCGGTTTTGAGTCGGGCCTGAACAGCGTGTTGGTTTATTTCAAATGTGAGGACTGCGCCGTCGAGGCGGCCAAAGCCGCATCGGCGGGGGGGCAATTGTTCAAAGCCAAAACCGCCATCGGCCCTTATGGTCACATCGCCCTGATCTGCGACACCGAGGGCAATATGATCGGCCTGCATTCGATGCAATAAGATGACGGGATGCCGCATGCACCCCGATCCAGCTCAGACCTGACCCCCGAGCAAACCGCGCAGGCTTTGCCCTACGTCTCACTGGCGCGCTGCGTGCGCGAGCTCTTGTGCGACGACACCGTGCACGTGCCCCCGCGCATCGTGCAGCCTTTGGACGGTGGCGGCAGCCTCTTTGTCATGCCCGCGGCCGACCGCACGGTCGCCATGACCAAGCTGATCACGTTTGTCCCAGACAACCCCGCACAAGGTCGGGCTGCGATTCAAGGCGATGTGGTGGTGTTTGACCCGCGCCACGGACATCGGCTGGGCATTTTGCACGGGCCTACCGTCACGGCACGTCGCACGGCGGCGGTGTCCTTGCTCGCCGCTCAATGCCTGGCACCGAACCCCCAGGGGCCTTTGCTGATCATGGGGGCCGGGGTACAGGGCCGTTCGCATCTGGAGGCCTTTGTCACTGGGCTGGGCGTGCGCAGCGTCAGGGTCGCCAGCCGCAACCCGGCGAGCGCCGACGCGCTGGTGGCCCATGCCCAGGCCCTGGGCGTGCAGGCCCAGCGGGTGGACGATCCCGACAGCGCCTTGGCCGAATGTCCGCTGGTCGTCTCTTGCACCAGCGCGCAGGCGGTGGCCTTGCGCGGCACCCCACGCGACGACGCCTTGGTGTGCGCCATCGGCGCCTTCACCCCCCGGATGGTGGAATGGGCCCCCGAGGTGTGTCGAGACTTGGCGCGACGCGGACGGATCGTGGTCGACACCCGCGACGCCGACCACGAGGCCGGCGACCTCTTGCAAGCCGATCTGGACGTGCGCCGTTTCGCCTCGCTGGGCGACGTGGTGCGACAGACCGAGCACGGGCGACTCGCCCAACAAGCGTCGGGACCGGTGTTGTTCAAAAGCTGTGGTTGGGCGGGTTGGGACCTGGCGGCGGTGCGCTGCGCGAACCTGTCTAACCGAGGGTGAACAGGCGTTTCAAGCCGAGCCACTGCTGGCGCCAGAAGCCCTGGCCATAGTCGCGACCCGACTCGACCTGATCCGAGATGCCAGTGGGCAAGTAGACATCGTCAAAACGGGCGGTGCCCAGCAGCATGTCCCACCAAGGAAACAAGACACCGAAATTGTGCCCACCCAGGACCCCGCTGGGGGACTGGTGCCCCACCCCCACCGCGTGGTGGTAGCGGTGAAACTGGGGGCTGACGATGACATGCCGCAAGAACCCCAGTCGCGTGCGTAGGTTGGCGTGTTGCAGGCTCTCGACCAGTTGCGAGACCGCCAGCAAAGCCACAAACTGCCCTGGCTGCACCCCCAGCAGTTGACCCACCAAGGCAAACAAAAAAGCCACGATGGCGTCATCCAGCAGGTGGTTGCGGTTGTCGGTCCAAAGCGTCATCTGCCGTTGCGAGTGATGCAAGGCGTGCAGGGCCCACCAGGGATTGAACTGGTGTTGAGCCCGATGAATGGCGTAGTTGAACGCATCGAGCACGATCAGATAGAGCACGAACGAGACCCAGGCTTGGTCGGTGACACCGGGCCAGATGGCGTCGAGCTGCCAGGTGGGCCCGCCTTGTATGCTGTACCAGGCGCTCAGGCTCAGCACCCAGGGTTCGAGCGTGAAAAAGAAAACCAACCGAAAGAACCCCAACCGATGGATCAGGGTGTAGACCACATCGGTGACCACCCCTTTGCGGTCACGCACGGGTTCCACGGGTCGCCAGCGCTCCAGGGGCACCAACACCGCCAACATGAGGGTCAATTGCAACAGGCCGATCAACAACCAGCCAGTGGCCTCATAGGCCTGCTCCAGCAGGCCCTGCTGCCCCAGCCACACCGTCAGTGGCTTGACCCACCGCTCAAAGAGCGCGGTCTGGGCGGCGTCAAACAGATTGATCCAATCGTCCATGGCTTCAGCGCGAGGTGGGGCGTTGCACCCAGTCGGCGTAAGCCGGATGTCGGTCCAACGTGTCGAAACACAAACCCTTGTCCTTGAGACCCACGATCAAAGGCTCCAGAACCTCTGGCGCCCAGGGCTCGCGGCGCGACCAAATCCCCAGGTGCGCCATGAGGATATCGCCGCTGCGGATGTCGCGCAAGGCTCGGCGCAGCAGCTGGTCATTGGGGTAGCGGTCGCTGGGCAACTCATCGCCCAAAAAGCCCGCATCGGCCCACCCCACATGGATGAAGCCACATTGGCGAGCCGTCGCCAGCAAGGCCGGTGAGGTTTTGCCGCCCGGTGCGCGATACAGGGGCAGGGGCTGCTGGCCGGTGACCTCGCGCAAGCGATCGGCCGCGCGGCGAATCTCGGCGCAGTATTGGCCGGCGTCCATGACACGAACTTGACCGGCCATGGGTCCTGCGCTGGCTTTGACCTGAAACCGGCCATCGGGCAGGTCACGCAGCCAATACACATGATCCAGGGTGTGCGAGGCAAACACATGGCCCAGCCCCGCCTGCTCGCGCCACCAAGGGGCCCAGTGCGTGCCCAGGCTACCGTCCCCTTGCTGGGTCGCTTCGTGGGCGGCAAAGAAAGTCACCCGCACCTGCTGGCGCCGCAGGACCTCGGCGATGTGCGTGGCCACACCCATGTGGCCGGTGTCAAAGGTCAAGTAAACAGGACGCTGGCACGAAGCAGGGGTCGTCTGGGCCCAGCCATGCCCGGCGAACCAGGCCAAGCACAGGCCCAGTATCCAGGTGAGGGAAAGAACACCCCGACACCACGTGGCGCGTGCTGCGGCGAGCGTATGCGGTGGCATGGTGTCAAACCCGGCGTTGGTGCTATTGGCGCTTGGCGTGGTTCAGCGTCCAAATCCCGTGCGGAGACTTGCCCACCCGCACCTGGCGTTCGATGCGCCCGCTGGCCAAATCGATCACGGTCATGCGCTTGATCCAGCGCGAAGACACCAACAACTTGCCGTCGGGGGTGAGCTCCATGCAATCGGGGCCACCGGGCGCCTTGAAGTCCCCCACCACTTCCCAGCGTTGGGTGTCGATGCGCGAAATGGTGTCGGCGACCCGATTGCTGACGAACACATGGCGGCCATCGCCGGCGGCCCGAAAGGCATGGGCCCCCTCCCCGGTGCGCAGGGTTCTGACCAAGCGGGCGGGGTTGACCGTGAGGTCAAACACCTGCACGTCGAAGCCGCCCGTGTTGGCCACCAGCAAATGGCGGTCGTCAGGCGTGCCAAACACGTCAGCCGGCAAGGAGCCCGTGGGCACGCGCCATTTGATGGCCTGGGTGGCCAGATCGACCGCGACCAACTCGTTGCTGTCTTGCATCGTGGTGTAGACGGTGGTGCTCTTGCTGTCGATCCAAATGTGGCTGGGTGTTTTACCGGATGCCAAGCGCTTGACCAGGGTGGGGGTCTGCCCATCCCAGCGGTAGAGGTCGATGTGGTTGAGGCGGTTGGCCACCGTGACCAGCCACTTCATGTCGGGTGAGAAACGCAGGTGATAGGGGTCGATGATGTTGCGCACGACGCGCTGAACCTCGGCGTTGCGGGGGTCGATGAAGGTCAAGGAATCGCCTGCGGCGTTGGCGACGATGACCGACTTTTCATCGGGGGTCAGGTACAGGTGGTGCGGCTCCTTGCCCGTTGGGATGGTCTTGACCACCGCCCAAGACTGGGGGTCGATGACGCTGATGTTGGCGTCCAGCGAATTGAGCACAAAAATGGGGGCCCCCTGCGGCGTGACTGGGGCGGATGTGAGTGCCGGCGTGGCAGGCACCGAGGGGGTTTGAGCCACGGGCTGGGCCAAGGCAAAGCCGCTGCCCCAGGCGAGAAAAATCACCAGGCGGGGGCAGCGGCGGCGGATGAGATCAAACAAGGACAAAAGAGGCTCCAGACAAACGCCCAGGACGGACGGGCGACACACACCGGGGAAGTGTAGCCCGAGCCACACCTGCTCAGGCTAAGATGGACGCATGGCCATGATCCGCATCAAGGGAATTGGGCTGGAAATCGAGCCCATCGACGCCCCCCATGGCGCAACAGGACCCACGTTGGTCTTCTTGCACGAGGGCTTGGGCAGCGTTGCCATGTGGAACCGCAAGCAGGGGTCTTGGCCCCAGGCCCTGTGCAGCACCTTGGGTTGGCCGGGTCTGGTGTTTTCTCGTCAAGGCCATGGTCAGTCCGATCCCATCCCCAACGTGCGGGGCTCGGGTCGGCATGGTGCTGACTACATGCACCGACAGGCCTGGGAGGTTTTGCCCGCCTTGCTCGAGCGTCTGGGCATCGAAAGCCCGGTGCTGGTGGGTCACTCCGACGGCGGCACCATTGCCCTGTTGCATGCCGCACGACATCCGGTTCGGGCCTGCGTCGTCATGGCACCGCATGTGAAGGTCGAGCCGGTCTCGATCGCCTCGATCCAGGCCGCCAAACAAGCTTTTGAACAAGGCGATTTGCGCCAGCGATTGGCGCGCTTTCACCAGGATGTGGACGGGGCATTTTGGCAATGGTGCGACGTCTGGTTGTCAGAGGCTTTCTCGCGCTTCGACATCCGAGACTTGTGCCGTCAGATCACGGCCCCAGTGCTGGCCATCCAGGGGCAAGACGACGCCTATGGCACCCTGGCTCAGATCGAAGAGATCGTGCCCCTGGGACCGATTGAGCGGCTGGTGTTGCCCCGCTGCGGACACTCGCCGCATCGCGACCAAGGCGAGGCCGTGACGCAAGCGATCAGCCGTTTTTTGCGCTCGCTCGCGCCAGCTCCTCAGGGGTGAGCCAGCGCCACTGCCCAGGGGCCAGGTCGCTGGGCAGCTCGAATTGCCCCATGCGCGATCGGTGCAAGCCGGCCACCGTGTGACCGACCGCGGCCAGCATGCGCTTGACCTGGTGGTACTTGCCCTCGGTCAAGGTCAACTCCAGAGACTGCGGGCCGGTCGCGCGCGCGGCAGCAGCGCGCACCACCTGTCGCTCGTCGTGCAACATCACGCCAGCCAGCAGGCGCTCGATCTGCCCCGCATGGACCGCATCGACACACTGAACCTGATACACCTTGGGGACATGGTGTTTGGGCGAGGCCATGCGGTGGATGAAGGCCCCATCGTCGCTCAAGAGCAACAAGCCAGTCGTGTCCTGATCGAGACGACCCACCGCCTGCACGCCCTGCACCGCGCCCGTGGTGGGCCGCTGGCGCAGGGGTGCCGGCAACAAACTGTAGACGCTGGGCCAACGCCCAGGTTTGTGCGAGCATTCGGTACCCGCTGGTTTGTGCAGCACCACATAAGCCAAAGGCTGATAGGACCAGATCTGGCCCTGCACCCGATAGGCAAAGCCCGGTTCGGGGCGGACCTCGTCGTACGGATCGGTCACGGTCTGCCAGCCCGACGCTTGCTGGACCTGAACCAGCCCTTGCTCGACCAAGCCCAGACAAACACGACGGGTGCCAAACCCTTGGGAATAAAGCAGTTGGTGCCAAGGCAAGGGGCGCATGGTTGAAACGACTCAGGCGCTTGGCGCTGACGCGCCTTGGGGCAAAGACGTGCGGGCAAATTGCGCGATCGCCACGCCCAACAGACAGATCAAGGCCCCCACAATCTTGGCCCCGCTGTAAGACTCACCAGTGACCACCCAAGCGAGCAAACCCGCCACCGGAGGCATCAGGTACATCAGCGGCGCGGTGCGGGCGACACCGCGCACGGCATTGACCCATCCCCAAACCAGCCAACCGATGAACGCAGACACCACCGTGGCATAGAAAAACAGCGCCCAGACGTGCCAGGGCAAACTGGCCCATGGCATGTCCCAAGCCAGTGGCGCGTTGAACAACACCACCGGCAGCGAACCAAACAAGGTCGCGTAGCCCATGGTCAGCAAGCCGCCATGGCGCTCGATGACGGGCTTGGCGGCAACGGTGTAGTAGGAAAACAAGGATGCGGCCACCAGCAACACCAGGTCACCGCCCGTCGCCTGCCAAGCGCCGCCCCATAATTTGTCGCTCAAGAAAAGCACCACCCCGACGCAGGCCACCCCCACCCCAAGCAACTGCCAACGGCCCAGTCGCTCCAGTTGCCGCGCGCGCAAGATCAGCAGGGTAAAAATGGGGCCACAAGCCAAGATGACCGAGCTGGAAAAAGCAGTGGACCAGTAAATGCCATAGGTCACGGGCACCACGTGCATGAAATGCCCAATGAAACCCAGCTTGGCCAACACCCACAATTCTTGGCGCGACAACACCGGGAAACGCCAGCCATACCGCCAACCCAACATCAGCAGCGCGCACATGGGCATGACCAAGTATCGCGCCAGCAAAAAACCGCTGGGTGACATGGCCTGAAAAACGATTTTCTGAACCGAGAAATTTGCCCCCCAAATGAAAATCAGACCCAGCGCCACCCAAAGGGCCTGGCGTTGCGACTGTGGGTCGTGCGTCATGCGTTCGGGGCCGCGTCAGATGACATGGAAGTGATGGGTACCGTCACGGCGCAACTGCTCGACCAGGCCAAACTCCCAATCCAGGTAGGCCTGCATGGCGGCGTGGGCGTTGGCCGTGCCCTCGTAAGGGCGGCGGTAACGGTCGATGCGCTGGGCCAACAAGCCCTCGGTGCCACGCACCAAGGCCTGCCCTGCACCAGCCCAGGCCGCGTTGCCTCCCCGCAAGGCGACAAGCTCGGCCCTCACACCCAGGGTGGAGCAGGCCGAGCGAAGATCGCCTGCGGCGTAAGGGCTGACCACGCCATCGGCACACGTCAGCACGCAACGACGTGGGGCATCGGCGCGCGCCAGTGCGACCCGCAGATCGTCCTCCAAGGTCGATCGCAACAGGCCCATGGCCCCGGGGATGTGGCCACGGATGAACTGGGCGGCGGTGCCCAGATCAATCACCCAGGTGTCCCCCTGTGAGAGCCATGCCGCCAGTGGGCCGACGTCGACCATCGGCACGTCCGGGGCTGGGCGCTGTCGTCGCTCGGGCCCCGTTTCGGTCAGATCGGTGTCGGTGATGCCGTCGAGCACAGCGACCTCCCAACCCATCTGGGCCAACCAAGATGCACTCATGTCGGCGCGCACGCCCAGGGGGTCGATCAGCACCAAGCGGGCACCGCGCACAGCGGCGGTGTGATCGGTTTCTTGCACCAGCTGTCCGCCCGGGGTGGACAGGCTGCCGGGGAGATGGGCGGCTTGGTACTCGTCCGGGGTGCGCACATCGCAAACATAGGTGGTGCGATCGCTCTGGGCCATCCAGCTCGCCCATTGACTGCGGCTCAGGCGAGTGACCCCGGCGCGATCGGCCACCGCCCGGGCATCGGCCTGGGCCTGGCGCAGTTGTTCGGGGCTCACGTCTTTGAAGCGCCGGTCAGCACCGGTTTCCAGGTCTTGCCCAGCCAGGGTCCAGCCGATGGTGCCGTTGCGCAAGGCCGCCACTGGGTTGGGGATGCCCGCATTGACCAGGGACTGGGTGCCGATGATCGAACGGGTTCGCCCCGCGCAGTTGACGATGATGCGGGTCTTGGGATTGGGGGCCATGGCGCGGGCGCGCAGGACCAACTCGGCACCTGGCACGCTCACCCCGGTCGGGATGCTCATGGTCTGGTACTCGTCCAGTCGCCGGGCGTCGAGCACCACCATGTCGGTACCGCCGTCGATCAGGGCCTTGACCTCGGGGGCCGACAAGGACGGGGTGTGTCGAATCGACTCGACCCACTCGCCAAACGCTTTGCTGGGTGTGTTCACATCTTGAAACAACTCGGCCCCGGCATCGAACCACCCTTGCAAGCCCCCTTGCAAAAGGCTCACACGGGTGTAACCCAGCGCAAGCAGGCGTTGCGCAGCCGTCGCCGCCAGGCCTTCGCCATCGTCATAGACGACCACAGGGGTGTCACGGCGCGGGATGCGGGAGTGGGCATCGGCCTCCAGTCGAGACAGGGGCAAGTTGACCCCATACAGGGGGTGACACTGGGCATAGGGGTCTTCTTCGCGCGCGTCGATCAGGGCGATCTCGCGGCGCTGGCGCAGCGCATCGAGCACCTCGGCGACTGGGGTCACGGCCAGACCTGGGGGCGCCTGCCAGGGCGCTGGCGGATTGCTGTACCCAGAGATGAACTCCTTTTCGCCGCCATCAGGAAAGAACACGCTGCGACGCACCTTGCCAATGTTGGCCCCATAGACATGGATGCTGATCGAGGGGCGATCGGCCAAACCATTGCGCACCTGGTGGATGTCGCCAATGGTGGGCGAGACGGCCTCGACCTGACCGGGCAAAAGGGTCAAGGGCTCACCGGTCGCGACGTAGCGCCCGTGCGCGTCGCGCTCGAAAGCCTGGCACCCCTCTTGACCGCGCATCATGCCCACCAGCCCCCAAACCGTGTGGTTGTGGATCGGTGTCGACTGCCCCGGCCCCCAGACAAAACTCACCACCGAGAACCGGTCTTGCGGATCTGCATACAGCAAAAACTGCTGGTAACGGTGCGGATCGGGACGCGCCTGCGCATCGGGCAACCAGTCGTCCTGGATGACCAACTGACGCAACAGTTCACGTCCCTCAGCGAGGGTGGTGGATTCGTCGGCCTTGCGGTTGACCAGCGAGGTCAGGCTGGCGACAAAAGCCTGTAATCGCGGGTGGGGGTGAGCCAGGGCGTAGGGCATGGGGTGAATTATTCCTGCTCGATCTTGCGTTCGGCCATGACCTTGCGCATGTTGGCGATGTCGCGCTCGACCCGAGAACGAAACTCGTGGACGCTGCTGGCCTGAGGCTGTCCGCCAAAGTCGATCATTTTCTGCCGCACATCGGGCATCTCCACCACGGCACGGATCTCGCGGTTGAGGCGCTCGACGATGGCAGGTGGCGTGCCCGCCGGCGCAATGATGCCCAACCAGGACTCGTACACCATGTTCGGGTACGTGTCGGACACGGCTGGCACGCCGCTCAGCGGGCTCTTGCCGGGCAAGGCGGTGGTGGCGATGGCACGCACGCGTCCCTCCTGCACCAATTTGGCGGTCAGGGTCATGGTGTCGACCATCACGTCCAGGCGTCCTGCCAACAACTCGGTCATGGGGCCCGTGCCACCTTTGAAGGGGATGTGATTCAAGGAGATGCCCGCCTCGGCCTGGATCCACTCGGTGGCCAGGTGCATGGCGCTGCCGATGCCGACCGACGAGTAGGTGATCTTGTGGGGGTC
>JACCED011304038.1_pt1 | contig 17988 bp, 14 predicted proteins | sample 7455021 | NCBI WGS metagenome assembly JACCED01 (sample SAMN15323456, study PRJNA562643) | freshwater metagenome | isolation source: river surface water | place: USA:Blue River Watershed | collected 2017-08-19 | reverse complement strand
GGCGCAATGCTCGCCATAGAGCTTCTCACCGCGCAAAGCAGCGCCGGCCTTGACCGGCACCCGCTCCATCGAGGTGTTGCGGGCCTCGGTGGGCGCTGTGGGGGGGACCGACTTCAGGAACACGGCCATCGCCGTCAAGTCGGCCGGCGTGAGGTGCTGTGTGCTGTGAAGCACCACCTCGGCCATCGGCCCCAGGGTGCTGGCACGCGGGCTGGAGCCGGTGGCCAGCAACTGCGCGATTTCTGCCAGCGGCCAATCGGCCAGGCTGGCCTCGTTGGGCGCGGCCAGCGAGGGGGCGTACCAAGCCTGCATGGGGATCATGCCGCCTGAGAGGTCCAGCACCTCGCTGGCGCCCAGCGCGTTGCGTGCGCTGTGGCAGGCCGAGCAATGGCCCAGGCCCTGCACCAGGTAGGCCCCGCGGTTCCAGCTTGCGTCCTGGCGGGCATCGGCCTGCTGCACGCCAGGGCGGAAGTACAGCGCCCGCCACACTCCCAGCGCCCATTGGGTGCTGACCGGCCAGCGCAGTTCATGCGGGCGGTTGGCCTGGGCGACTGGCGGCAGGCTTTGCATGAAGGACCAAAGCGCATCGGCATCGGCGCGGGTGACCCGGGTGTAGTGGGTGTAGGGGAAGGCCGGGTACAGCATGCGGCCATCACGCGAGCGGCCGTGGTGAAGCGCGCGCCAGAAGTCGCCCGCCTGCCAGCCGCCCAGACCCGTGGGGTCGGGCGTGAGGTTGCCTGCGTAGACCACGCCAAAGGGCGTTTCGATGCCGCGCCCGCCGGCCCAGGGCGCACCGCCCGGTGCGGTGTGACAGGCTTGGCAGTTGCCGGCACGGGCGAGGTAGCGGCCTCGCGCCACGCTATCGTCGGCAACGCTTGCGGTGGGGGCGCTCGTTGTACCTGCCGCAGCAACCGCAGCAGGTGCACCTGACCTTGGGTCCTCCGTGACTTCGGTCATTCGCTCGCTGCGCCAGAAGCCCACCCCCAGGGCTGCGGCCGCAATCGTCATGCCCGCCAGCCCGCCGGCCAGCATGCGCGAGGTCCAAGTTCCCAGCCTGAGCCTGCGCCAGGCGCCGCCCCCGCCCCATCGCGAGGCAGGGGAGCTCGGGTTCGAGTTCCGCGATTCGCTGGAGTCGCCAGTGGGACCGGGCGACCCGAAGGGGTCGTTGGGCGAGTTCATCGCGTCATGGCTCCGGCCGGCAGGATGGCGCTGCCGCAGGCCATGGACGGCGGTATGGGGAGCCGTGCCACCGGGTGCGGGTCGGCCGGCAGCGGCTGCGCTGCCAGCCAGTTGGCCACCGCGTTCAGGTCCTCGGGCGTGAGGGTGCGCGCCACCTGCGCCATGCAGTCTGGTGCATGGGCGCGGCGCTGCCCGCTGCGCCAGGCGCCCAGCTGCGCGTTGAGGTAGTCGCGCGGCAGGCCCAGCAGGCCCGGCGCGTTGGGTTGCACGCCGGTCAGGCGCGGGCCGTGGCAGCCGACGCAGGCTGGTAGCCGGTGACTGGGGTCACCCTGCAGCGCCAGGAGGCGCCCGCGTTCGAGCATGGCGGGCGTCGCTGTCGCCCGGGCAGGTGGTGGGTAGGGCAGGTCCAGGCTGGCGAAGTGCCCGGCGATTTCTGAGAGGTAGGCATCGGACAGGGGTTCGAGCAGCCGGGTCATCAGCCCGTAATGGCGCCGGCCCTCGCGAAAATGCAGCAGCTGGTTGTACAGGTAGCCGGCCGGCTTGCCGGCGATGCGCGGGTAGTAGCCGTCGGCGGCGGCGCGTCCCTCAGCGCCATGGCAGGCGCTGCAAGCCAAAGTGCGCTGGGCCATGGTGTCCTCGAACTTCGCCGCGGCGCGGGCGACTGAAGTGAGCAGCGACAGCATCAAGAGCAGGAGGAGGGCGGGCAGGCGCAGTGTCGTCATGTGGGCCCGATCATGCCGTGTCAGCCGGCGGCGACAGCACCAGGTCCGATTCGGGGCAGGCCACGCAGGGCAGTATCCAGCCCTCGGCCTTTTCCTCGGCCAGCAGCCCGGGCCACTCAATTTGGTAGCGGACCCGACCGTCCATGAGCTTCATCATGCAGCTGCGGCAGGTGCCGTTGCGGCAGGAGCTGACCAGCATGACGCCTGCGCGCAAGGCCGACGCCAGCAGCGTCATGTCCGCAGGGGCATCGAAGGCGCGGCCATCCTTGTGCTCGTGCTCGTGCTCGTGCGCCAAAGTGCCAGCCTCATGCCTGCCCGAGGCCTGCACGCGCACTCGGAACACCTCGCCTGCACAGGCGTGGTCAGTCCAATTCATCGGCCAATGATAAGCAGCGGCCGACACCGTCACGAGGTGGCGGCGGACGAGGGGCCCAGGCCTCAGGGCTCACCTTGAGCGTCATGTCTGCTCCAGCCTGGGTCCTCCTCTCCATGGCCGCCTTCTGCGTTCAGGCACCGGCGGCGGCCCTGACCGTCTCCGAACCTGACTTCGCTGGTGTGCGGGTCTCGGCCGATGTGCGCCAGCTGGCGCGCTGGGCCCTGGCCAGCGGCGACGCCGCCGGACGCCATCTGGTGCTGGTGGACAAGCGCCGGGCCCACACCTATGTGCTCGACGCGCGCGGGCGCCTCCTGGGGCATGCGCCGGTTCTCCTCGGGCTGGCACGGGGGGACGACACCGTAGCGGGCATCGGCGAGCGGCCGCTTTCCCAGGTGCAGCCACAGGAGCGAACGACGCCAGCCGGCCGCTTCCTGCCGGAGCCAGGCCGCAACATGGAAGGCGAGGACGTGGTCTGGGTCGACTACGACGCTGCCGTCTCCATGCACCGGGTGCGTGCCCGGGTGAAGGCCGAGCAACGGCTGCAGCGTCTGGCTTCGCCCACGGCGACGGACAACCGCATTTCCTTTGGTTGCATCAACCTCCCTCCCGCCTTCTACGAACAAGTGCTGTTGCCCGCGGTGCAGGCGTCGGCGGTGGTGTACGTGCTACCCGAGGTGCGTGCGCTGGCCGACGTTTTCCCCGGACTGCGTCCCACAGGGGCTGCTGGCGTCCGCCGACGTGGTGCCCCGATCGGACCCCTAGGCTAACCCGCAGCCGGTCCTGTGCTGGCCTGACTCGTCCCTTTCCCATCCTGCGTCTCGATTCTTCAAGGAGTCTCTGAATGAATACATCACCCCTTCTTCGAACCCTGTTGACCTGTGTGGCCGGCGTGGCATTTGCCAGTGCAGCAGCAGCCCAGGGTAGCGCGACCACCTCGCCGACGACATCGCCCTACGCGACTCAGCCCCAGCCTGCGGCCGGCCCCGGAGCCAGCACGGATACCCAGGGCGCAGGCAGCGACACTGGCGTGAGCGGCAGCCCTGCCACCGGCAGCATGGGCGCCGGCCCTAACCCCTCGGGCGAAACCTCGGGCGCGGGTGCCAGCGAGCCGGGCACCTACGGGAACACACCGTCCAATGCGCCCGGCGCAGCGGGCGCTGATACTGGCGCCGGCAACATGGGGGCAGGCGGGACGAATGCCGACACCTCGGCAACCGGCTCCGGCGGGGCAGTGTCTCCCGGCAGCCGGCGGATGCGCGCGGACCGCAACTGAGTCAGTTCCGGTACCGGGGCGCGGGTCGCGCCCCGGGCGTCGGCTCGCGCGACGGCCATGAGCCGCCTGCGGCCTCGCATGGACCGGCACCGGGCAGACCCGGTGCAAAGCTGTTATGGTCGTCAGTGTTCATCGGGCTGAGGAGGCCCTGAGAGAGTTCATGCGAATCGACCCACCAGCCCTGCAGGGGCTGGATTCCCGCCGCCTTCGTGCCATGGTGCGCGGCATCGAAAAAGAGAGCCTGCGCGTCACTCCCGAGGGTCTGCTGGCGGACACGCCTCACCCGCTCGCCCTGGGTGCGGCGCTCACCCACCCGCACATCACCACCGACTACAGCGAGGCTCAGCTGGAGCTGATCACCGGTATCCATGCCGAGCCCGAGGCTTGCCTGCGCGAACTGCAGGAGATCCATCAGTTCACCTGCCAGGCGCTTGACGCCCAGGCGCGCGAGCTGCTTTGGCCTGCCAGCATGCCCGCCCGCCTGCCTGAGGAAGACCGCATTCCTATTGGCCGCTACGGCAGCTCCAACGTCGGCCAGGCCAAGAGCGTGTACCGCCTGGGTCTGGGGTGGCGTTATGGCCGGCGCATGCAGACCATCTCCGGCATCCACTACAACTGGTCGATGCCAGGCGTCGACAGCGCGCAGTACTTCTCCCTGATCCGCAACTTCCGGCGCCACGCCTTTTTGCTGCTGGTGCTGTTTGGTGCCTCGCCGGCACTGGCCCGCGATTTTGTTGCCGGGCGCGCCCACGGCCTGCACAAGCTCTCCGAAAGTACCCTCTATCTGCCCCACGCCACCTCGCTGCGCATGGGTCCGCTGGGCTACCAGAGCGAGGCCCAGGCCCGTCTGGCGGTGAGCTACAACGGGCTCGATGGCTACGCCGCCTCGCTGCAAGAGGCGCTGACCCAGCCCTACCCGGCCTACGAAGCGATCGGACTGCAGGGTCCGGACGGCAGCTGGCGGCAACTGGCCACCAGCCTGCTGCAGATCGAAAACGAGTTTTACGGCACCATCCGGCCCAAGCGCGGCATCTTCCCCGGCGAGAGGCCCCTGCACGCGCTGCGCGAGCGCGGCGTCGAGTATGTCGAGGTGCGCCTGATGGACCTCGACCCATTCGAACCGGTGGGCATATCGGCGCAGACGATGCGCTTTTTGGACATCTTCCTGCTCTATTGCCTGCAGGCCGACAGTCCCCCCGACACGCCCCAGGAAATTGCCCGCATCGCGCGCAACCAGCAACTCGTGGCAGGCCGAGGGCGCGAGCCGGGCCTGATGCTCGAGGGGGCGGATGGCCCGGTACCCCTGGCCGACTGGAGCAGCGCCTTGCTTGAGGCGCTCGAGCCTGTGGCGCGCAGGCTCGATGAGGCGCTGGCCCCGCCCGCACCGTGGGCAGGCGCAGCGCAGTCTGGCAGCGACAACTTGCCCTCGGGCGGCGAGCATTCTGCCGAGCCTCCCCACGTATCCGCGCTGGCTGCAGCGCGGCAAGCCCTGGCCGAGCCCGAGCGGCTGCCCTCTGCGCGTGTCCTGGCCTGCATGGCGGCCGACCATGGCAACGATTTCATGGCCTTCGGCCTGGCCCAGGCCCGGCAGGTCAGGGCGGCGATTGCCGCGCTTCCGGCCGACCCGACGCTGCGCACCCGCTTCCAGGCCTTGTCGGCCCAGTCCCTGCGCGAACAGGCCCTGATCGAGGCTGCCGACACCTTGCCTTTCGAGGAATACCGACGCCAGTACACCGCGCCTGAGCGGCTGGGACTGGGGCGGCAGGCCATTGCTGCGGGTATCACCGCGGCCTGATCTACCGGGATCGCGTTTCCGCCCCTGGCGCAATGCCTTTGGCTGAACGCAGCCGCTCCTGGCGGTATTTGCGGTGACCGCAGCGCCCGGGCATGCCAACTGCCCCTGAGAGGGCAGGCCGATCACCGCTGTCCCTGGCGCAACAGGCCGAGCGGGGTCGCTGCGCTACAGTCGCGCGGTCCCGAATCGCAACCCGGACGCTGGTCCGGCTATCAAGGAGCAATCATGTCCCTGGACTTCAGTGGCCGCGTGGCCATCGTCACCGGCGCCGGCGGCGGCCTCGGCCGCCAGCATGCCCTGGCCCTGGCTGCACGCGGCGCCAAAGTGGTGGTCAATGACCTCGGTGGCGCGCTCGACGGCACCGGTGGCTCGGTCAGCGCCGCGCAGAAGGTGGTGGATGAAATCCGCGCCGCAGGCGGTGAAGCGATCGCCAACGGCGCCTCGGTCACTGACTTCGAGGCGGTACAAGCGATGGTGCAGCAGACCATCGACACTTGGGGCCGGCTCGACATTCTGGTGAGCAACGCCGGCATCCTGCGTGACAAGACTTTCGCCAAGATGGAGTTGGCCGACTTCCGCGCGGTCCTTGATGTTCACCTCATGGGCGCGGTGCACCTGTGCAAAGCGGCCTGGCCCCAGATGGTGGGCCAAAAGTACGGCCGCATCGTGCTCACCACCTCGTCCAGCGGCCTGTACGGCAACTTCGGTCAGACCAACTATGGCGCTGCGAAGCTCGCCTTGGTCGGCTTGATGCAGACCCTGGCACTTGAGGGCGCCAAAAGCGACATCCGGGTCAACTGCCTGGCGCCGACCGCGACCACCCGTATGACCGAGCACTTGTTCCCGGCCGACATGCTGCAGGACTTCGGCCCCGAGACCGTGGTGCCCGCCATGCTGGTAATGGCGCACCAGAACGCGCCCACCCGCACCACGCTGTGTGCAGGCGCAGGCGCCTTTGAGTCGGCGCATATCACGATGACCCGGGGTGTCTATATCGGCACTGGTGCCGATGCAGACGAACGCTTGGCAGCGCACTTGGCCGAGGTGACTGACCGGACCGGCGACCAGGTGCCGGGCTCGGGCAATGCCCAGGGCGAAAACGAGCTGAAACTGGCGCGCGCGGCACGCTGAGCCGAGGCCCAAGGGTCACTTCATGTGACCTGCGCCCGAACCGGCGTCCCATGTCACCCGCGCCCCAACTGGCGCCTCATGGAAAAGGCCCGCATCCGCGGGCCTTCGTTTTTTCACTTCCCCCAGGAGTCCTTGAGGCCGGTGGTCCGGTTGAACACCAGGCGGCCCGGTGCGTGGTCCTTGCGGTCGGCGACGAAGTAGCCGTGGCGCTCGAACTGGAACTTCTGGTCCGGCGCGGACTGCGCCAGGGAGGGCTCCACCCAGCCCTGGGCCACCGAGAGGCTGGCCGGGTTGATTTCCTCGAGGAAGTCGCGCTCACCGGTATCAGGCTGGGGCACGCTGAAGAGGCGGTCGTACAGTCGCACCTCGGCGGCTACCGCTTCAGACGCGCCCACCCAGGTGATCACGCCCTTGGCCTTGACGCTGTCGGCCCCCGGGGTGCCACTCTTGGTATCGGGGATCAGTTGCGCGTGCACCGCGGTGACTTGGCCCGAGGCATCCCTGTCGCAACCGGTGCACTCGACCACATAGCCGTACTTCAGTCGCACCCTGTTGCCCGGGAAAAGACGGTTGTAGCCCTTGGGCGGCGTCTCCTCAAAGTCACCGCGCTCGATCCACAGCGCCTTGCCAAAGTTCAATGCCCGCTGGCCGCGCTCGGGGTGGTGCGGGTGGACCGGCGCCACGCAGGGCTCGAGGTGCCCCTCGCCCATGACCGCGTCCCAGTTGTCGATGACGAGTTGGACCGGCTCAATCACCGCCATGGCCCGGCCGGCCTTGGCGTCGAGGTCGTCGCGCAGCGCGATCTCCAGCGTGCTGAAGTCGATCCAGCCGTTGGCCTTGGTCACGCCAATGCGTTCGGCAAACAGTTGCAGGCTCTCTGGCGTGTAGCCGCGCCGGCGCAGCCCGACGATGGTGGGCAGGCGCGGGTCGTCCCAGCCGGCCACATGCTTGTCGTCGACCAGTTGCTTGAGCTTGCGTTTGCTGGTGACGACGTAGGTGAGGTTCAGACGGGCGAACTCGTACTGACGCGGCTGCGGTGCGTTGATCAGGCCGCCCTCGCGCAGACGATCGAGCAGCCAGTCGTAGAAGGGCCGCTGGTCTTCGAACTCCAGGGTGCAGATGCTGTGGGTGATGTTTTCCAGCGCGTCCTCGATCGGATGCGCGAAGGTGTACATCGGGTAGATGCACCAGCGATTGCCGGTGGCGTGGTGCTCGGCGTGCTTGATGCGGTAGAGGGCCGGATCCCGCAGGTTGATGTTGGGGCTGGCCATGTCGATCTTGGCGCGCAGCACCGCGGCGCCGTCGGCCAGCTGGCCGTCGCGCATGGCGCGAAAGCGCGCCAGGTTTTCGTCGGGCGTGCGGCCGCGGAAGGGGCTGTCGACGCCGGGTTTGGAGAAGTCGCCGCGGTTGGCACGCATTTGCTCGGGCGTCTGCTCGTCGACATAGGCCAGGCCCTGGGTGACCAGGTGCTCGGCGGCGCGGTACATGAAGTCGAAGTAGTCGCTGGCCTGGTACAGGTGCGAGGTGCCATTCGCTTCCCAGCCAAAACCGAGCCAGCGCACCGCGTCGAGGATGCCGTCGACGTACTCCTGCTCCTCTTTCTCGGGGTTGGTGTCGTCAAAGCGCATGTGGCAGACGCCACCGTAATCGCGCGCCAGACCGAAATTCAGGCAGATGCTCTTGGCATGACCCACGTGCAAGTAGCCATTGGGCTCGGGCGGGAAGCGGGTGCGGATGCGGGCTGGATCCAACGCGCCGGCCTGCTGCGCTGCCGCATCGCCTGGCTGGCCAGACCAGCGCCGCTGCGCGTAATGGCCCTGCTCGAGGTCGCGCTCGATGATCTGGCGCAGGAAGTTGCTCGGCTTGGCGCTGTCTTTGTCGGCGGGTGCGGTCATAAGTACGAGATTTTAGGCCGGCGGCCTGTCACTTTGACTTTCGGTCACACCCCAGGCCCCCCCGCTGTGCACCGCCGCCGCGCTGGCGCGTTAAGCATGAAATAACCCCAGGAGATCAGACATGGCCCGCGCGCCCCAGCAAGCCTGCATCGTCCGCGTTCCTCCAGCCCGGCGGCTTGCGCTTGCCGCCGCCGTCCTGCTCGGTTCGGCCTTGACTGCCCCTCTGGCGCAGGCCGCCGACAGCGTTTATTGGTCGATTGGTATCTCCCCCGCTCCCGGTGTGGTGGTGCGCGCTAGCAATGCTTCCCCTCAACGGGTCTATCTGGCCCCGCCGACCTACCTGGCACCGGCCCCAACGGTTTATGCGCTGCCGCAGCCGGTTTATGCGGTCCCCCAGCCGGTCCTGCCCCCCACGGTTTACGCACCGCCGCCAGTGGCCTATACCTCGCCGGAAGTGGTCTATACCCCCCCTGCTGTGGTCTACAGCCCCCCGGCAGTCGTTTACTCCGCGCCGCCTGTTTATCAGCCCTTCACGCAGGTGTTCGTGGTGCGCCCGGCTCCGTCCTTTGTGCCTCCGGGCCACGGTTACTACGGTCATCATTGGCACCATGGACATCATGGGCGCAATGGCCACGGGCGTCATGGCCCTGGCTTCGGACCCGAAGGGCGCGGGCGCCACTGAGGCCGTCCGGCCTGAGCCGCAGTTCCCGCCTGCGCGTAGGACAGCGCCTGCAGTCTTTACCTCGGCTTCACCAAGGCTTGACCCACTCACCCGAGTGGGGCCCTTCCTATTCCTACAATGCCCCTCATGAAAAAACCTGGCGGGTGGTCCTGGAAATTGGGCGTAGCGGCACTGTTGGTGCTGGCGGTGGGCGGCGGAGGTGCTTTCTGGTGGTGGAACCAGCGTCCGCCGGAGGTCTCCTACCGCACCGCCAAGATCGAGCGCGGGCCATTGCAGTCCACCGTGTCTGCCTCGGGCCAGGTCAACCCCGTGACCCAGGTCTCGGTCGGTACCCAGGTCTCCGGCCAGATCAAAGAGCTGTACGTCGACTTCAACAGCGAAGTTCGCGCAGGCCAGTTGATCGCCCGGATCGACCCTGAAACCTTCGAGTACCGCGTGCGCCAGTCGCAGGCCGACCTTGAGGCCTCGCAGGCGGCGGTGCTCACCGCCATGGCCAATGTGGCGGCGGTGCGTGCGAATGTCTCGCGCGCCCGTGTCGACCAAGTCGAAGCCCAGCGAGACCTGGAGCGCAAGCGCATGCTGGTGGAGCGCCAGTTCATCGCCCAGAGCGAGGCCGACAAGTCCCAGGCGCTGGTCAACACGACGACCGAGTCGGTGCGCGCAGCCGAGGCCCAGGAGGGGGTGGCCCAGGCTCAGGTCAAGAGCGCGCAAGCCAATGTGGCCCAGCGCCAGGCCGCTTTGGCGCAGGCCCGCATCGATCTCGAGCGTACCCGCATCGTCTCGCCCGTGAGCGGTATCGTGATCAAGCGAACGATCGAGAAGGGACAGACCGTGGCCGCCAGCCTGCAGTCGCCCGAGCTGTTTGTCATCGCCCGCAACCTGCAGGACATGCAGGTCGACGCCAGCATCGACGAGAGCGACATCGGGCGCATTCGCAACGGTCAGAAGGCCAGCTTCACGGTTGACGCCTTCCCCGGGCAGAGCTTCGAAGGTGAAATCCGCCAGGTGCGTAAGGCTGCACAGTCGGTGGCCAATGTGGTGACCTATGTCGCCGTGGTGGCCTTCTCCAACACGACTGGTCGGCTGCTGCCCGGCATGACCGCCAATGTGCGGGTGGTCACCGATACGCGCGAGAATGCGCTCAAGGTGCCCAACGCGGCGCTGCGGGTGCGCATCGCAGGCGTCGAACCCCCAGCCCGGGCGGCCTCTGGGGCCAGTGGTGCAGCAGGGTCTGCGTCAGGCGCCGGGGCCGGCAGTGTGCCCGCTTCTGGGCCTGCCTCAGAGGGCGCTTCAGGCGCCGCGCCCGCCAGTGCGCCAGCTTCTTCAACCCGTGGCGCCTGGGGCTTCCCCTGGATCTCTGAGGCGCAGGCACAGCCCATGCCGGGCGAGGGCGGCGGTGCCGAAGGTGGCGCCGCGCGCGGCGGCCGCGGGCCTGGCGGTGCGGGTCCGGGGGGCGCGGGTCCTGGGGGTGCTGGCGGACCGGGCGGCTTCGGCGCTGCGCAGCGCCAGCGACTGGTGGAGGAGCTCAAGCTCGACGCCGCGCAAGCGGCCAAGCTCGAGGCCATCTACGCCGGGATGGCTCCGCGCTTTCAGCAACTGCGGGACCTGCCGCCCGAGGAGCGGCCCAAGGCCCGCGAGCGGCTGATGGCTGAGATACGCGCGCGTATCGGCGAGCAGCTCAAACCGGAACAGAAGGCGCGCTACACGACGATGGTGGCCGAGGCGGCCAGCCGCACCGTCACCCGCGGCCGTATCTACCTGCAGGGAGAAGATGGCAAGCCCCGGGCCTACAACGTGCGACTGGGGATCAGCGACGGCACCATGACCGAGTTGCTCGTCGCGCCCGGCTCGCCGGATGCGGCGGTGCTGCGCGAGGGCGCGCTGGTCATCACCGGCGTGAGCGGTGGTGCCGGTCCCGCGCCTGCATCCGGTGGCCGGCCCGCCGGTCCGCGGATCTCTTTCTGAGCAGCGCCATGGCCCTCATCGAGGCGCGCGACCTCACCAAGCACTACCGCCTGGGCGACCAGACGGTGCAGGCCTTGGCCGGCGTTTCACTGGATATCGAGGCGGGCGAGTTTGTCGCCATCATGGGAGCCTCGGGCTCGGGTAAGAGCACCCTGATGAACATCCTGGGCTGTCTCGACAGGCCCTCCACGGGCTACCTGAGATTGGCCGACGAAGCGGTCGACAGCATGGACCCGGACCAGTTGGCCGCAGTCCGAAACCGCCGGATTGGCTTCGTCTTCCAGCAGTTCAACCTGTTGCCTCGTACCAGCGCCCTGGAGAATGTGGAACTGCCTATGGTCTACGCGGGCGTGAAGGCATCCGACCGCCGCGCTCGGGCCGCTGAAGCCCTGACTCGCGTCGGACTGGGCGAGCGGATGATGCACACCCCCGCCGAGCTCTCCGGCGGGCAGCAGCAGCGTGTGGCCATTGCCCGCGCGCTGGTGAACGACCCCAGCCTGATTCTGGCCGACGAGCCCACCGGCGCGCTGGACTCGCAGACCAGCGAGGAAATCATGCGCCTGCTCACCGCCCTCAACGCGCAGGGCATCACCGTGGTGCTGGTGACACACGAGGCTGACGTGGCTGCCTGGGCGCGGCGCCGCATCGTGTTCCGTGACGGGCGCATTCTTGAAGACCGTCACACCCCCGGTGCGGCAGGGATGGCAAGGTCTGATGCGCCAGCGGCCGGGCAGCTTGATGATTCTTCCCCTGGAAGCTTCTCAGGGGAAGTCACCGGGTCCAATGGCACGCCAGCGGAGGACCCCGCATGAACACGCTCGCTGCGCTGCGCTCGGCCTTGCGCTCGCTGTCCGCCAACAAGCTACGAAGCGTTTTGACCATGCTGGGCATCATCATTGGTGTCGGCGCGGTGATCGCCATGATCGCGGTGGGCCGCGGCGCCACCGAGCGGGTGCAGGAGCAGATGAAGGGGCTGGGCTCCAACATCATGCTGGTGCTTCCGGGCGGGGTCACCGCCGGCGGCGTGCGCCTGGGGGCCCAGACGGGCCAGGGCCTGACCGAGGAGGATGCAATCGCCATTGACCGCGAGATCCCCGAGGTGCAGGTGGCCGCACCCAGCCTGCGAACCGGTGCGCAGGTGGTGCTGGGAAACACCAACTGGAGCACCTCCATCCTGGGCACGACCAATGACTACCTGGAGGCGCGCGAGTGGCCCTTGGCCAGCGGGCGCCTCTTTGAGGCCGCAGAAATGCAGGGTTCGGCCAAGGTCGCCGTCATCGGCCAGACGGTGGCCCAACAGCTTTTTGGCGACGCGGATCCGCTGGACCAGGTGATCCGGGTGAAGAAGGTGCCGGTCACCATCGTCGGCATCCTGGCGAAGAAGGGGCAGAACGCTGGCGGGCAGGACCAGGACGATGTGATCGTTGTCCCCTTGGGCACCTACCGCAATCGCATCCAGGGCGGCGCTGGCGGCAAACTGCGCCGCGTGTCCTCCATCAGTGTCAAGGTCCAGGAGGGGCAGGACATGAAGGTGGCCGAAGAAGGCATCAAGGAGTTGCTGCGCCAGCGCCTCAAGGTGCAACCTGGTGCCGAAGACCCCTTCACCGTGCGCAATCTCACTGAAATCCTGCAGGCGCAGGAGGCCTCCAGCCGGGTGATGACCCTGCTGCTGGCGGCGGTGGCCGGTATCAGCCTGGTCATTGGCGGTATTGGCATCATGAACATCATGCTGGTGAGCGTGACTGAGCGCACCCGCGAGATTGGCCTGCGCATGGCGGTAGGCGCACGCGGCCGCGATATCCTGGCCCAATTCCTGATTGAAGCGGTGACGCTGTCCCTCGTGGGCGGCGCGATCGGCGTGGTCTTGGGTGGAGTGGCGACCTGGGCAATTGGCAGCTTCGCCGGCTGGCGGGTGGACCTGTCGGTCAGTGCGATCGTCCTGGCGGTGGGCTTCTCGGCCTTCGTTGGCGTGTTCTTCGGCTTCTACCCGGCGCGGCGGGCGGCGCGCATGCTGCCGATCCAGGCTTTGCGCTACGAGTGAGGATGCACCCCGTTCGACCTAGGCGCCCTTAGCGCCCTTAGCGCCCTTAGCCCGAGGGCGGCGGCGATAATCGGTCGCAGTTTTCAAGCGTGGAGCCCGCGTGGACCTCATTCTCCTGGCCAAGGCCGCCGTCATGGGTGTGGTCGAAGGCCTGACCGAATTCCTTCCCATCTCCAGCACCGGGCACCTGATCCTGGCCGGTGCGCTGCTCGATTTCAACGACGAGAAAGCCAAGGTTTTCGACATCGCCATCCAAACCGGGGCCATATTGGCGGTCATCATCGTTTACTGGGCTCGGCTGCGTGACACCCTGCTGCAGTTGCCTACCCAGCGCCAGGCGCAGCGCTTCGCGCTCAATGTGGCCATTGGCTTCCTGCCGGCGGTGGTGCTGGGCCTGCTGGCGGGCAAGGCGATCAAGGCCCACCTGTTTACTCCCACGGTGGTCGCCACCACCTTCATCTTGGGCGGCCTTGTCATTCTTTGGGCGGAGCGCCGGCCCGCCACCTCGGTGCGGGTCGAGGACGTCGACGCGATGACCCCCTGGGACGCGCTCAAGGTGGGCCTGGTGCAGTGCCTGGCCATGGTGCCCGGCACCAGTCGCTCCGGTGCCACCATCATCGGCGGCATGCTGCTGGGCCTGTCGCGCCGTGCGGCGACCGACTTTTCCTTCTACCTGGCTATCCCCACCCTCATCGGTGCTGGCGCCTACAGCCTCTACAAAGAGCGTGCCCTGCTGTCGGTGGCCGACCTGCCGATGTTTGGTGTGGGCTTGCTCATGTCCTTCCTGAGCGCCTGGCTCTGTGTGCGCTGGCTACTTCGCTACATTGCCAGCCACAACTTCGTGGTGTTTGCCTGGTACCGGATCGCCTTTGGTCTGGTGGTGCTGGCCACCGCTTGGGGCGGCTGGATCGACTGGAGAGGGTGAGGCGCCACTAGCGCCCCCTGCGGGAACTTTGAGGCCCGCTCGGTAGAGTCAAGGGCGCTTCACATCGCCAGCAGTGCCGCCTCGATCGCGGCGGCGGTTGCCTCGGGCTTTTCCATCGGGAACAGGTGGCTGCCTTCCAAGAGCGTGATCCGTCCCTGGGTGACCTTGTCGGTCAGGGCCATGCCCACCATTTGACGCTCGCGTGAATGCGAGCCGCCGATGAAGGCCGCCGGGCATTGGAGCGGGTGGCGGGCCAGCAGCCGCTCGATGTGGTGGGGCAGGGTGTTGTAGATGGCGGTCTCCACCTCGCGGGAGAAGGCCAGCACCCGCTGGCCGTGGTCGGCGCGGGTGCCGTGCTTGACGTAGTCGTGCAGCACCTGCTTATCCCAGCGGGAGAAGGCCTTCTTGTGTTGCAGGTGCGCCAGCGCATCCTCCAGGCTGTCCCAGCGGTCCCGACGCTGTCGGCTGATCGCGCCAGGGCCCAACTCGCCGATCAGGGCGGTGCGTTTGGCTGCGCTCAAAGCGGTGGCTTTCCAGCCGCCGATCAGGGGGGAGTCGAGCATCAGAACGCCACGTGCCATTTCGGGGTGGCGGGCAGCGCACATGGTGCTGAGGAAACCACCCAGCGAGTGCCCGATCAGCCAGGCCGGCTCGCCGGCCTTGACGCCCTCAGCCTCGGCAAATTCGTATAACTCGTCGACCAAATGCGGCCAGTTGGGCGTGACCGGAAAGCGCGGGTTGTGGCCGAACTTCTCGATCGCCCGGACCGTGAAGCCGCGCCTTTCCAGCGCTGCGAACATGACCCTGTAGGTGGATGCGGGGAAGCTGTTGGCGTGGGAGAAGACGATCAGGCTCACGGGCAGTTCCCTGGCGAGCCCGAGGGCGTGCCCCGGCTCGCAGCGGGCGGCGCCCAGGGGGCCAGGCCATGCCTGTACCTGACTGAGCCAGCGATCCGTCTCAAATCAGCTTTTCCTCGGCCCGCGTGATTTTGCGTAGCGGCATCACCGACGATTGCGCGACCCGCAGCGGCGTGTCTGTCTTCTCCGCCCCCCAGGCGGGCGGCGGCAGGCTGTCGAAGGCCTCGCGCAGTTTCTGGCCCCAGCTCTCATGGAGCATGCGGTAGTAGGGGTTGGCCATGTCGATGCACACCACACGGTCGGTGGCGAGGCGGTCGGCCTCATACACCACCAGGTCGAGAGGGGTACCCACCGAGAGGTTGGACTTCATCGTCGAGTCCATGGACACCAAGGCGCACTTGGCGGCCTCGTCCAGCGAGGTTTCGGGGGTGAGCACCCGGTCAAGAACCGGCTTGCCGTATTTGGATTCGCCAATCTGGAAGTAAGGCGTCTCGGCGGTGGCCTCGATGAAGTTACCAGCGGAGTACACATTGAACAGGCGCATGCCCTCGCCGTGGATCTGACCGCCGAAGATCATGGAAATGTTGAACTCCACGCCGGCCTGGCGCAGCGACTCGCCATCGCGGTCGTATACGCGGCGCACTGCCTGGCCCAGCACCCTGGCGGCGTCGAACATGCTGCGTGCGTTCCAGATGGTCAGCGGCTCGCCGTCGGCGTCGGTGAGCTGCTCGGTCTGCAGCACCTCGCGAACCGACTGCGAGATGGACAGGTTGCCCGCGGTGAGCATCACCATGAAGCGGTCACCCGGCCGCTCGTAGACGATCATCTTGCGGAAGGTGCTGATGTGGTCTACGCCCGCATTGGTGCGTGAATCGGACAGGAACACGAGTCCGGCCTTGAGCTTGATGCCGACGCAGTAGGTCATGGTTGCTTGTCCAGCTTGTTCTTTAATTGGTACAGGGCGTCGAGCGCCTCCCTGGGGCTGAGCGTGTCGGGGTCGATCACTCTCAGAAGAGCCTCGACCGCGCTCGGGGCAAGCTCCAGAGCTTCGGGGGGTGGTGCAAACAAGTCTACCTGCTCGCGCGACTCGGTCTGTTGCGCCTCCAGCTTCGCCAGCGCATGGCGAGCGTGGTGAACCACCGCCGCTGGCATGCCTGCCAGGCGTGCGACCTGAATGCCATAGCTGCGGCTGGCGGGGCCCGGCTGCAGCTCATGCAGGAAGACGATGTCCTGTCCTGACTCTGCTGCGCTCACATGCCAGTTCACCGCCGCATGGTGCTGGGCCGGGAACTCGGTCAGCTCGAAGTAGTGGGTGGCAAAGAGGCAGAAGGCCTGTGTTTTGTCGTGCAGGTAGGCCGCGATACCGCTGGCCAGAGCCAGGCCGTCGAAGGTGCTGGTGCCGCGGCCGATCTCGTCCATGAGCACCAGGCTGCGTGGCGTGGCCGCGTGCAGGATCTGGGCGGCCTCGGTCATCTCCAGCATGAAGGTGGACTGGGCGTTGGCCAGGTCGTCGGCGGCGCCAATGCGGGTGTGGATCGCATCCATCGGCCCCAGCCGGCAGGCGCTCGCTGGCACATAGGCGCCCATGGCCGCCAGCAGGCTGATGATGGCCACTTGGCGCATATAGGTCGACTTGCCGCCCATGTTCGGTCCGGTGATCACCTGCATGCGCTGCTTGGGGCCCAGCTGGGTGTCGTTGGCGATGAAGCTGCCCATGCCGGTTTCGGCCAAGCGGGCTTCGACCACCGGATGGCGGCCCTGGCGGATTTCGATGCCCGGCTCGCGGGTGAATTGCGGGCGACACCATTGGAGGGTGAGCGAGCGCTCAGCCAGGGCGCACAGGGCGTCCAGCGAGGCCAAGGCACGGGCGAGGGCCCCCAGCGCGGCCACCTCTGGCTGCATGTCGTCGAGCAGTTGCTCGTACAGCCACTTCTCCCGGGCCAGGGCGCGCTCTTGTGCGGACAGGGCCTTGTCCTCGAAGGCCTTGAGCTCGGGGGTGATGAAGCGCTCGGCATTCTTGAGCGTCTGGCGGCGGCGGTAGTCGTCTGGCACCTTGTCGAGCTGACCTTGGGTCACCTCGATGAAGAAGCCGTGCACCTTGTTGAACTGCACCCGCAGGTTGGCGATGCCGGTGCGCGTACGTTCGCGCGCCTCCATCTCGAGCAAGAAGCCGTCGGCGTTGTCCTGGATGGCGCGCAGCTCGTCGAGCTCGGCGTCATGGCCTTGGGCGATGACGCCGCCGTCACGCACCATCGCGGCGGGCTCCTCCAGCAAGGTCGCGGCCAGGCGCGGCGCGCAGGCCGCAGGCGGCACCAGGTCTTGCGCCAGGGTGGCGAGCAGGCCGGGCCGGCTGGCCAGGGCCGGCGCCAGTGCGGCCGCTTTTTCCAGCGAATGCCGCAGGCCGACGAGCTCGCGAGGGCGCACCTGGCGCAGGGCGATGCGGGCGGTGATTCGCTCGACGTCGCTGATGCCCGAGAGGTGACCGCGAAGGGCCGGCCAGGGCCCGTCGCGCAAGGCCTCGATGGCGTCATGGCGGGCGCTCGCCTGGGAGCGATCGCGCCGCGGCGAAAGGAGCCACGACTTGAGCATGCGGCTGCCCATGCCGGTGCAACAGGTGTCCAGCAACGAAAACAGTGTGGGCGAGTCCTCGCCGCGCAGAGTCTGCACCAGCTCGAGGTTGCGGCGCGTGGCCACGGGCAGGTCGATCAGTTCGTCATCACGCTGCACCTGAAGGCTGCGCACATGGGTGAGGGCCCGGCCTTGGGTGTGCTCGGCATAGGCCAGCAGGGCCGAGGCCGCCGCATGGGCCTCGGGCAGTCCGTCGGCGCCCCAGGCCTGCAGGCTGGCCGACTGCAGTTGCTCTTGCAGCTTGCGCTGGCCCAACCCGGCGTCGAACTGGAAGGCCGGGCGTACGGTGAGCGAGGAACCGGCAGCAGTAGCGCCCGCCGCGCGCAGCGCCTTGAGCCGCGCCTCGAAGGTGGGCGTGGCGTCGGCACCATAGAGAATTTCGCTGGGGGCGACTCGTGCCACCCAGCCCTCGAGCGCCTCGCCGTCGGCCTCGGCCAGGTGCAGCGCGCCCTGGGTGACCGACATCCAGGCCAGGCCCAGGCGGTGCTTGGCGCCGGGGTAGATGGCCAGCAGCATCGC
>JACCED010473738.1_pt1 | contig 18014 bp, 15 predicted proteins | sample 7455021 | NCBI WGS metagenome assembly JACCED01 (sample SAMN15323456, study PRJNA562643) | freshwater metagenome | isolation source: river surface water | place: USA:Blue River Watershed | collected 2017-08-19 | reverse complement strand
CTCGACGAATTAAGCGCACTGGCGTCGAAGTGATCGAATCGATTATTCAATTTGAAACGGAATTAGGACGTTGCTTCGGAGTGCTGAGGCTACCTGTAAGCAATCCAAAAAAAGCCTTTCAGCTACTGACTAGTCTGGACGAACTGAAGGGGCACGAAGAAAAAATCGGCGCACGAAGACCCACAGGATCTGCGTATTCACGGAACTTCGGAGGCACAAACTGGCTAGATCAAAGAATAGCTAGTGAGGCGTACGCTGATCGGGATCCGACGGTATTGGTGATCGGCGGAGGGCAATCTGGCCTGAGCGTTGCGGCATCGCTCGTGCTATTAGGAATCGACACGCTTGTCATCGATAAGTATCCGCGGATTGGTGATAGCTGGCGCAAACGCTACCACTCTCTTGCACTGCATAATGTCACGGATTTAAATCACCTGCCCTACCTCCCTTTCCCGGAGAGCTGGCCATCCTACCTTCCAAAGGACATGGTCGGAAATTGGCTCGAGGTATATGCCCAGACAATGGAAATCAACAACTGGACGAATACCCAACTGAGTCAGGCTCGTTATGATGAACAAAACAAACGCTGGAGTGCAACGCTTAAAAATGCGGACGGCAGCGAAAGAACACTTCAGCCCAAACACATTATCTTTGCGAACGGACTTGTAGGCCTACCTCGGATTCCTAAGCTACCGGGACTTGAAGCCTTTAAAGGCGACGTGATGCACACCAGCGCATTTACAAGCGGTGCACAGTGGCACGGCAAAAAGGCACTCGTTTTAGGAACGGGAACCAGTGCGCACGACGTTGCACAAGATCTCCACAGCAATGGCGTGGATACCACAATGATTCAACGAGGCTCCACGACGGTGGTGAGTATTGATCCTAGCCTGAAGCTGACCTATGCACTCTACGAAGGGATCTCGCTCGACGATGGAGACTTGCTATCCAGCACAAATACCCTTCCGGTCACAAAGCGGAACTTCAAGCAGACAACCGAGCGAATGGTTGAGCTTGATAAGAAACTCATCGCTGGACTCATTGAGCGGGGCTTTAAATGGGATAAAGGGGAAGATGACACAGGCTATCAAATGAAAATTCGTACCCGCTACGGTGGGTATTATTTAAATGCGGGCTGCTCAGACTTAATCATCAGCGGCGATATAGGCCTGACACAATACGATCAAATTGAGAAATTTACCGAGACCGGTGCACAGATGAAGGACGGCTCCGTTTTACATGCAGACCTGATCGTGATGGCGACGGGCTTTGTCCCCCAAGAAGTTGTGATCAAAGAATTGCTAGGATCCGAAACGGCCGACAAGATCGGTTCGATTTGGGGTATTGATGCGGATGGAGAGATGCGAAACATGTGGCGTCGTACCGCACAACCCGGGCTTTGGTTTGTCGGGGGAAGCTTTACGAACTGCAGAATCTACTCAAAATACGTCGCAATGCAAATAAAAGCGATCGAAGAAAAACTGACACCAATGCTTACCAGCTAAGCAATCACCTTTATACAGTTGATCACCACTTTTCAACGCCAGGTCGCAAATCAAGCTCGAACGTCCAGGCATCTGGCGTTTGCTCGTGTAACCAAAGATAAGCACGAGCAATACTGTCAGGCTCAAGTAGTCCTCTCGGCCCCAGAGCCGCAACGCGGTCCGGATACGTTGTACGCACCCGCTCAGAATCGATCACTCCATCGACCACAACGTGCGCGACGTGTAACCCTTGGGGGCCAAACTCTCGCGCCATACTTTGCGCTAAGGCACGTAACGCCGCTTTACCACCTGCAAAGGCGCTAAAGCCCACCCCACCTCGCAGGCTTGCAGTCGCGCCAGTAAACAAGATCGTGCCCCGCCCTCTGGGAAGCATGATTTTCGATGCTTCGCGTCCGACCAAGAAGCCTGCCATGGCACACATTTCCCAGGTCTTGAAATATTTTTCTGCGGTCATTTCGAGGAGTGGAAAGCGCACATTGCCCCCGACATTGAAGACAACTACTTCTAGCGTGCCGAGCTCTGACTCAATTTTCTTGAAGAGCGCGATCACTTGGTCTTCACGGCGTGCATCTAATTGATAGGCGATGGCGCGACCACCCGCATCTTCAATACTTTGCACCAACGCAACACTCGCGTCTGGCGTGCGCCGGGTTACACACACCGTATAACCCGCTTGCGCGAAGCGTTTGGCGATCGCGCTACCTGTCGCATCGCCTGCCCCCACGATTAAGCAAACCTTCTGTGAGGCGATCGTCGCAGGCGAAGCGCTCATGATTACGCCCTCGCCGTCGGACGGGCGACGACAGAGGTGTACCAACGCGTTAGCTCTTTAAATTCTGGGGGGATTTTTGTACCTGTTGCCTTGCCCACTAGGAAACCGCACTGTGCCACGATATCAGCGATCGTGTAGTGATCTGCCGCAATGAACTCGCGACCGTTGAGCTCGCGATCAAGCCACTCGAAAGCATCTAAGGCACGGTTACGCGCATGCTCGCCACAAAGTGGCTCTTGCGGCAAGCGACCAATCCAGTACTCGCCAGTGTGCTGAAAGGCACTCACGATAGGCGCAACAATTTCGAACTCAATGCGTCGCGTCCACATATCAACCTGCGCTTTTTCTAGGTCTGTGCGACCAAAGAGAGGCTTTTCTGGATGCAAGGCTTCGAGATAGCGACAGATCGCGACCGACTCAGTCAATAAGGTCCCGTCATCAAGTTCAAGAACAGGCACTTTACCCAAAGAGTTAATCGCCCGGAATTCAGGGGTGAGGTTTTCACGCTTGACCCCGTCGATCTGACGCGTCGGGATCGTGAGCCCCTTCTCCGCCAAAAAAATACGTACGCGGCGCGGATTCATCCCTACAGTCATGTCGTATAGCAGCATCGGAGCACCTTTAAATAGCAATGGCGATCTAGTAAGGATAAAACATTTTTAATTCAGTCGGACCGATCACCTGACTATTAAGCACGTTTTAATAAAAACTTTACATCCGATAACTAATCTCTTAAAGCTTGCCAACCCTGCGATCGTCAGTTACCTTTTGCTGCGGAGACATCGCTCTTATAAAAACGCATTACAACAAAAGAGTTTTAAATGAAAAATTCTAGTGAATCGGTCCTTGATAGGACCTACGCTGGCCCGACCATGGGCAGCATGATTGTTAATTTTCTTAGCCGTTACCCAACGCGCTCTGCGTTTGTAAATCCGGACGGCTCACACATCACCTATGACACGATCGCCCGCAGGATTGCCTACCTTTTAGAACGTTTTCAAAAACTAGGCCTCAAGCGCAGCGATACGGTTGTTCAAATGTGCGGGAATCGAGCTGACGTTTTTGCTGTCATGGCGGCCTGCTACATCGGGAGCTTTCGTTCCGTTGCACTGCAGCCGCTGGGTGGGATCGATGACCAGTTATACATTTTGAACAACTGTGAAGCCAAAATACTAATCGTTGACGAAGCGCGCCTACAACGCGCCAAAGAGTTGAAGCAGCGCTCAACGCAAGCCTTTGATATTTTCTGTCACGATACAACCGCAGACTCAGTAGGCCTTTGGGATGGATTCGATCCTGCAATCAGCCCAGCACTCACTGACGTAAGTGAGCCTGACGATATTGTTCGTTTAATTTATACAGGTGGCACAACAGGTAAATCCAAAGGCGTCATGGGAACGAGCTGCTCGCTTGCAACCAATGCGCTTTTCAGGATGGCAGGCCACAACTGGGTCGATGTACGTCTGCTGTGCTCGACGCCCTTGTCTCACGCGGCAGGTGCGATGATTGTCCCGGTGCTGTGGCATGGGGGCACAATCGTTCTGCACGATGGCTTTGATCCAGACAGACTCATTACTGATATTGAAGCTGGAACGGCTAATGCGTTGTACCTAGTCCCAACCATGATTTATCGCCTTCTTGATCATCCCCAGAGCAGCCGTTTAGCCAAAGCGGGATTGCGCATGCTGATGTATGGTGCTGCACCTATTTCCCCACCACGGCTCTTACAGGCGCGAGAGTTACTTGGGCCTATTCTCATTCAGCATTACGGCTTGACTGAAGCGCCGAGTACGGTGCTCAGTTTGTCAGAGGTCGATCATTTAGATGACTCCTTGCTCGCCTCCGCCGGGAAGCCCTACCCCGGTGTCACAGTCAAGATCCTAGACAATGATGGAAAAGAAGTGCCGAGAGGAACAGTGGGTGAAATTTGTATTCGTGGCGACTTAGTCATGAAAGGCTACTTCAAAGAACCTGAACTCACGGCACTTGCACTCAGGCACGGTTGGCTTTATTCGGGCGATCTCGCCTACCAAAATGACCGGGGTTATTTCTTTATCGTCGATCGCGCAAAAGACATGATCATTAGCGGCGGCTTCAACGTGTATCCGAAGGAAGTCGAAGACGTCGTTGCTTCTCACCCCGCGGTCGCATCAGTCGCAGTCATTGGGATTCCTGATGCCGACTGGGGCGAAGCGGTCAAGGCGGTCGTTGTCCTTAAAGCGGGTCAGGCCGTGTCTGCACAAGAGCTGATGCAGAGAGTGAAAGACGCAAAAGGTGCCGTACAAGCGCCCAAGACGGTTGATTTTGTTGACTCTCTACCACTGACCTCTCTTGGAAAACTAGACAAGAAGGCGCTACGCGCCGTGTATTGGAACGACAAGACACGCAGTATCAATTAAGCCACCATTCCTACCGGAGAGCATTATGGCATCTCATAGTTTCAAACAGCTTCTCGTTGTACTGTCGTTGGCACTCACCTCTACGATCAGCTCTGCGCAAACCTATCCCGATCGCCCGATCAAGATGATTGTGCCCGCCCCTGCAGGTTCATTTGCAGACATCATTGGACGCGAATTCGGCACACGCCTTTCAAAGAAGCTTGGGCAGCCGGTCATCATCGATAACAAGGGTGGCGCAAGTGGCGCAATCGCCTACTCTGCTGCTGCAAAATCACCACCAGATGGCTATACGATCTTGGTAACCAACACAGGACCTTCTGCGATTAACCCCGAATTGTTTCGTAGCAAAGGGCTGAGCTATAACCCGATTGCCGACCTAGATCCAATCGCACTGATCTGTCTGACGCCGGTAGCACTGCTTGTGAAAGCGGACTCTCCTTGGAAGTCGGTCGCAGACATTGTCAACTTCGCAAGCAAGAACCCGGACAAACTCTCATTTGGAACGACTGGCAGTGGGCAGTTAAATCATCTGTCGGCCGAATACCTGAACTCTGTTGCCAAAATACGGACAACGCACATCCCCTACACCTCCGGTCCAGCTGCGATCACGGACCTAATCGGTGGACGAATCGATTATCTCTTCTATCCTCCAGCCAATGGAAAGCCAATGGTTGACGATGGTCGGTTACGCGCTCTGGCAGTGACGAGCATGAAAAGAACCGTCTCCTTACCCAGTGTTCCAAGCCTCTCTGAGCTGGGATACAAGGAGTTCGATCTCAGTGCCTGGTTTGGACTTGCGGTACCTGCAGGAACACCCGATGACATTGCCCAGAAGCTATGGTCAGCTTCTCGCGAAATAGCGTCGGATCCCGAGTACGTCGAAAGGCTCACTCAATTAGGCATTGACGACGTCTTACATTGGCAAAAAATGACTCGCGCAGAGCTAAAAAAGTTTCACAGCGATGAAGTAGACCGTTGGGGCGCTATTGTTAAGCTCGCCGGTGCCAGTGCAAATTAATTTAAATTTTTAACTAAACGGTTGAAAGCGTGAAGCGAAACGACAAAGCGTATGTAGCAGGTATTTTTGAACATCCCACGCGCAATGCGCCAGACAAATCCCTTGTTCAACTTCATGCGGAGTGCGCGTTCGGCGCACTCAAAGATGCTGGGTTGAGTCCATCAGATGTGGACGGATTTTTTGGTGGTAGGGATATCCCAGGATCGAATGCAAATTGGTTCATTGATCACATGAACCTCAAACTTCGACATATTGACTCGACAGACGCGGGTGGTTGCTCTCCTCTCATCCACGTATCACACGCTGTTGATGCTATTTCATCAGGGCGCTGTAATGTCGCGCTCATCACGCTGGCAGGTAGGCCACGCAGCGAACAAATGAAAACGGGTACTGCACCGCGACCCTGTGAACCGGATCGCCCCGACGCGCTTTGGGAAGCCGCATACCGACCGACGATATCGACAGCCTACGCCATGATGATGGCGAGGCATATGCATGAGTACGGCACCACATTAGAGCAGTTAGCCTGGATTCGTGTCGCTGCGTCCGAGCATGCCAAGCACAATCCAAACGCGATGTTCAACAAGCCCGTTACTGTTGATGATGTGATGCGTTCACCTCTCGTTGCAGCACCTTTACGCAGAATGGACTGCTGCGTCATTAGTGATGGGGGTGGTGCAATCGTCTTAGTCAATCCTCAAATTGCCAAGTCCTTAAAGAACCCCTTGGTGCGGGTGATTGGATCAGGCCATACCGTGCATGGTCAGAATGGTGGTCACACATCGCTGACGACAACCGGTGCCTCAGTCAGCGGACGGATTGCCTTTGCGGAGGCAGGTGTCACAGCACAAGATTTTAAGTATGCCTCTGTTTACGATAACTTTACGATCATGGTGTTGATGCAACTCGAAGACCTTGGTTTCTGTAAAAAAGGCGAAGGCGGCAAATTTGTTGCGGATGGAAAATTGATTTCTGGAGTGGGACCACTTGCGATCAACACGGACGGTGGCGGACTGTGCAATAACCACCCAAGCAATCGCGGTGGCATCACAAAACTCATTGAGGCGACGAGGCAGCTTCGGGGGAGCGCTCATCCTGCGGTTCAAGTTAAGAACTGTGATCTTGCCTTAGCCTCTGGCCCCGGCGGCTTTATCGGAACTGGATACGCCCACGCCACAGTTGTTCTAGAGAGAATCTAAATGAATAGCGAACACGTCACTCTACATACACAGGCATTAGCAGCCAACCCTGCGTTTGCATTTTTCTGGGAAGCTACAAAGCGCAATAGTCTATTGCTACCGCATTGCCAAGATTGCGGCAAAACGCATTGGTATCCCCGACTATTCTGTCCCTTCTGCTTCAGCACAAACCTTGACTGGCGCGAATCCTCCGGAGAGGCAAAAGTTCACGCAGCCACCGCCCTGAGCAAAAGCGAGGAGCCTTATGTGGTTGCCTATGTCGAACTTGCCGAAGGGCCTTTGATGCTCACCAATATCGTCGACTGCTCACTGGACGAATTAAAAATTGGTACGCCCTTGCAGCTCACGTTTTCACCGCTAAGTTCCGGGCACTTCATACCAGTTTTTCGGCCGATGAAATAGCTAAACCATCCAGATATCGCCTTGTTCTAAAGAGAGAAAACCATGTATCAATCACTGAAGGCATGCCTTGTCACAAGTCTGATTGCTCTACTTTCCAACCCAGCGCAAGCACAAACCACGAATGAGCAATATCCTTCCAGACCGATTACGATGGTCGTGCCCTATCCCGCTGGTCAGTCTGTGGACATTCTTGCACGCATTATGGGCGAGGGTCTGACCAAGTATCTCAATCAACCGGTGATCATCGATAACAAAGGCGGCGCTGGAGGAACAATTGGGAGCAAGTACCTCATCAAAATGGCACCAGATGGCTATACGCTAAGCATGAATGCCAGCGGACCGTTAGGGATCGCACCACACCTATTCAAAGAAGCCAACTACGACCCTCGTCAGGACTTCACGCCGATTATGGCTGTCGCGGCAGTGGCACAAACTCTAGTCGTTTCTTCCAAGTCGAATATCAAGTCTGTTCAAGACTTAATCCAAGCAGCTAAAGACAAGCCGAACGGGTTAAATTTTGGGTCGCCTGGCAATGGCTCTACCAGTCACCTCACTCAAGAGATGTTTAAACAGCAAGCAAATATCAAGATGCAGCATGTGCCCTACAAAGGGGGACCCGCCGCAATCACAGACTTGCTGGGTGGACAGATCGATGTGCTGTTTGAAGCATCCCCCCTTGTTTTGCCTTTCATTCAACGCGGTGATTTGAGAGCCCTTGCTGTCAGTACGTCCACGCCACTACAGACCTTACCTGGTGTCCCAACAATAAGTTCTCAAGGGCTTCCTAACTTTGAGGCAGTGGGATGGATGGGTATCGTTGGCCCTGCCGGCATGAGCTCCGGCAGCGTAAACGCTCTATCTGCAGCCCTTCAAAAGTCACTAACTGACCCCGCGATCAAATCAAAACTAGATACAACTGGGATGTTAATTATCGGTGGATCACCGCAAGACTTTGGCAAGTTTATTCGGTCTGAATACGATAAATGGGGCGCAGTCATCAAAGCGTCCGGTATTTCAATTCAATAGTCGTACGTGATTCCAAATGCAATCAGACACCACACAACGTAGATGGACGCAGCGTCCTGAGGGATCAAATTGGGGTGACTTCGGCCCTGACGATCAACTGGGTCAGCTCAACCTGTTAACACCTACCTTAGTTCGACAGGCAGCTACAGAAATCGTGACAGGCGAACGCTTCTGCTTGAGCTTACCGCTTGATTATCCAGGGGGTAACCCACTGAACCCACATCGATTTCCTCCACAGCTTCGATCAACTAAACGCAAGGGAAAGTTCGCTTATAACTTGGCGCACTGCTGTGAATTTCCCGGTGTAACCGACGTCGTTTGCGATGATTACGTCGTCTTACATACCCAGTACTCTACGCAGTGGGATAGCTTTGCACACGTTGGGTCCATGTTTGACGTCGACGGCAGTGGCGAACCCAAAGCAGTTTTTTATAACGGCTTTGCTGCAGGCGAACATATACAAGGAAGGTCTTACGACGCGGCAGAAGATGAGGTGCAAACAGTCAAAGCTGCCAAGTTAGGTATCGAAAATTTTGCGCAGACACCCATTCAAGGGCGTGGGGCCTTAATTGACTTGCGCAAGCATTTTGGCGATCAGCGTCATGAGGTGAATTATGACGACTTGATGTCAGTACTGGCCAAAGACCACATCTCAGTTGAACCAGGCGATATGCTTTGCTTGCACACCGGTTTTTCTGATCTGATTCTCTCTATGAAAGGCAATCCAGACGCAGATCTGTTGCATAACTCTTGCGCGGTGTTGGATGGGCGAGATCAAAAACTACTGGACTGGATAACTGAGATTCAGCCCGCCGCAATCATTGCCGATAATTATGCCGTTGAGAGACGACCACGCCAGGGGCCTCTTGGTCTGCAAGGCGCTTTTATGCCTTTGCATGAGCTCTGTTTATTCAAACGAGGGATACCCTTAGGTGAGCTTTGGTATTTAACCGAGTTGAGCAACAGACTAGCGCAGCTTGGCAGATACCGCTTCTTTCTGACTGCACCTCCCCTGCGCCTGACGGGTGCAGTGGGTTCGCCCGTCACACCAGTTGCCACGATCTAACAGCTAACCGACTTGAGTGGCGCCTAGCACTGTGACCGAGCTCGTCGCTTGGAATCCGATAAAGCGAGCTATCCCGCAAAAAGTTCCACATTTCGTACCTAATTTGTTGACCCCCGGAGTGTGACCCCCTTAAATCAAAGCACTAGATAAAGGGAGTTCGGTCTACACCCGCCGTGTGGAACTATTTCGACAAATTAAAGGAGCGCGCCGCAATTGAAGGCCATAAAAACGGCTGAAATTGCTGTCACTGTCACATGAAAATTCTTGCAACATATTTTCCTAGGTTACTAGCCACTGCTATCCTCGGTCTGAGCTTGAATACATCGATCGCCCAAACGAGTACTAGCGATAACTACACCATCGTCGCGCCTGTGCCTGCTGGGGGCGGTGTCGATTTTCTCTCCCGCGCATTCGCACATAAATTGTCCGAGACCTTAGGAGCCAATTTCATTGTTGAAAATAAACCGGGTGCGAGTGCCGGTATCGGTACCCAATTCGTGGCACGCTCCAAGCCGGATGGTCGCACTTTGTTGATGGGTTACTCGGCCCTCGCAACCAGCAAATTTCTTGTCAGCCAATTGTTGTATGACCTCGAAGCAGACTTGGTTCCAGTCGCCTACATTGGATACATCCCGCTCATGTTGGTGGTACCACCTTCGTCGTCCGCTAATTCAGTCAAGGACCTGATTGACTTCGCGCGCAAAAATCCCGGAAAACTCTCCTATGCCTCGGGAGGTGTCGGTGCGGGAGCTCACTTATCTGGCGAACTCTTCAAAAGCCTGACTAAAACCGATATTGCACACATTCCCTACAAAGGGAATGCCCCAGCATTGAATGATTTACTCGGCGGCCACGTTGGTTTGATGTTCGACACAATCACAACAGCATTACCCGACGTTAAGGCCAACAAACTCAAAGCGCTTGCCACCACTGGACCTGTCAGGTCCGAGATGGCGCCTGATGTACCAACCATGATCGAGGCAGGACTCCCAACATTCGAAGTGAGTGCGTGGTACATGATTTTTGCACCGAAAAAGACACCAACCGCTGAGCTACAAAAACTGAATAGCGCGATCAATAAAGTCATCAGTGATCCAAAAATGCGGGCAGACATGCTTGTGCAAGGGGTAGTTCTTACCGGCGGCTCACTCGCTGAATCCAATCAGTTTCTTGTCAACGAAGTAGACCGTTGGGGCAAGATCATCAAAGCCGCAAACATTAAGGCTGAGTAAGAACATGAATATCATTGATATGCACTCCCACTGGGGTACCGAGCGCGGCTACGTATTGAGATCGAAAGAAGCCTTGGATCAACAGCAACACACCTGGAACTCCAAGCCACAGTTCGACACCGAACAAGAAATGGCTGATTACTTCAGGCTCAATAAGGTGCGTGCAATTTTGGATTTTGGTTTCACAAAAAGAATGCCGCTAGAAGAAATTATTCCGCTCCATGACTACGCAATCGAAACTCAAGCAAACTATCCGGATGCGATTTTCGGCAACTGGCTTCAAATCGATCCACGCCTTGGAGAAGCCGGCGCGCAAGAACTCGAGCGATGCATCAAAACCAGTCAGGCTTTTGTTGGTTATTGCATCTCTGCATCAGGGGTTGGGTTTCCCGCAAACGACCCAATTTACAGGCCGTTCCTAGAGGTCTTGACCGCTTACAAACGTCCAGCACTGATCCTGGTTGGACATACGGGTGCTGGTGCGGGGCTAAGAGGCGGCGATGGGATCAGGCTTGATATGTGTCACCCACGCTATGTCGACGACGTTGCTGTCGATTGGCCTGACTTAACCATCATCGCAGGTCGACCTGCGTGGCCTTGGCAGGACGATATGCTTTCCATCATGCTCCACAAGCCGAACGTATGGTGTGAACTCCATGGCTGGTCGCCCAAGTACTTCACAGAACCATTAAAGAAAGAGATCAAGTCTCGACTGAAAAATAAGTTTATGTTCGGCGGAGACTATCCGCTCTTTCGCTATGAAAGACTCATTCAAGACTGGCGAGATTTAGGCTATGACGATCAAACCCTTGCCCGCGTGTTCTCCGGAAATGCCGAACGCCTATTCGGCTTAAACGGAGCAGCCTGATGGAACTTTCGCTCAAAAATCGCTCGGCCTTAGTCGGCGGAGCAAGCAAAGGGATTGGCTACGCGATTGCCCATCTGCTCGCGAAAGAAGGTGCTTCTATCGCGATGGTTGCCAGACACGAGGAGCCACTAGAAGAGGCCGCGAATAGGATTCGTTCTGAAACTGGCGCCACCGTCTACACCATTAAGGCAGACATACGACAAGCCAACGACTGTCAAAAAATTATTGATATTGCACTCGAAAAATTAAACCGTATCGACGTGCTAGTGAATAACGACGGCGCCCCACCCCTTGGCTTGTTAAATACGTTCGACGATGTGAAATGGGCACGCGCTGTAGAGCAAAACCTGATGAGTGTCGTGCGTTTATCTCGCGGCGTGCTGCCCGGAATGGTTGCAAATAACTGGGGTCGGATTATTAACATCACCGCCCTATCCGTTCTCCAACCGATGCCTACCTTCGGGCTCTCGGTTGCAACATGGGCGGGGGTGATCGGCTATGCCAAGACTCTATCGCTAGAGGTCGCGACCCAAGGAGTAACGGTGCACACAATATGTCCTGGCCGTATCGCGACATCTCGCCTCGGGACTGTTTTTGGCTCTGGGCAACCCGAGGAAGTGAGCGCTGAGGAACTAGCAAAGATGGCGAGCAACATCCCAATGAACCGAATCGGAACGCCAGACGAAATCGCAGGCCTAGTTGCCTTCCTTGCTTCACCGTGGGCCGCTTACATGACTGGCTGTGTACATCACATCGATGGTGGACGTGGCGCAAGCCTAACTTGAGAGACTGACATGACTGTTAATAAAAAAATCTATCCAATGCCTGAGACTGTGCCTTGGTATTCAAGATCACTAGATTTCGAACAACTTGCTAAAGACTACCCTCCTCCACCTAATTATTTTCATACGACCGCCAAGCTGTCGCGGGATGAGCTCAGAGCGCTCCAAGAGAAACGTTTCTTGGCGACGGTCAAACGTGGCTGGGAAATTCCTTTTTTTCAGCGCCACTGGAAAGCTGCTGGTATCGAGGCCGGAGATATTCGCACGCTGGATGATTTGACGGTCTTGCCACCCTATGACGTCAGCCATATACGTGAGAGCATTGACCGTAATCCTCCCTTTGGCGACTTTATGGGGATTTCACCCTCTGACGGCATGCCCTTAGTGTTGCAAACAAGCGGCGGGACAACTGGCCTACCTCGACCCATGTTGTATTCGCCGCAAGATCGAGAAACCATGGCGATTCTTGGTGGGCGTCGTTTTGCGATGCATGGGATACGGCCTGGCGATCTGGTGCTTGTCTCATATTCACTGGGGCTTGGTAATGGTGGCATGGCTCCACGCGAAGCCATTTGGCGGTATACCGGCGCCGTTCCTGTGATGACTGGAAGCGGTGCGAACACGCCGACTCGCCGACAGATCGAAATCATCAAAGCCTGGAAGATAAACGTCATCCTCGGCTTCCCCTCCTATCTTCGACACATGGCATTGGTCGCAAAAGAAGAGATGGGGATTGATCCCAAGTCCTTGGGTATCCGCTTGCTTGGCACCCATCTTGGAATGGAAAACCGTGAACTGATCGAAGACTTATGGGGTGCTCCCGCATTTGATATGTATGGAACCCATGAGAGCGGGATGCTCGCCGCGGAATGCCAACATCAAACGGGTATGCACGTCATGGAAGACGCCTTCATTTTAGAAATGGCCGACCCCGAGACGGGCAAGATACTCCCAGATGGCGAAAAAGGCACAACTTACATCACGACACTCTACAAGTACGGTGCGCCGCAAATCCGCTTCAACGTGAACGATATCTCCGCCTTTCACACGGACACCTGTCCCTGCGGTAACACGATGAAGCGCCTGAAACGTATCTTTGGTCGAAACGACAATATGATCAAACTGCGAGGCGTTAATGTATTCCCAGAAGCGATTGGTGCGGCCGTCCTAGAAGACAAACAAAGCAATGGAGAATTCTTCTGTTTTGTTGATCGTGTCGGGCAGGCACAAGCGGATCATATGGATGTGTGGGTGGAATTGGTCGACGAGAAAGCTGACGCTGAGCTTTTTAAAACTAATTTAGAACGCCGAATGAAAGAAGTGCTAGGCGTTAAAGTACAAATCACGCCTGTTCCCAAAGGCAGTCTCGACAAATACACAGGAACCTCAAGTACCTCTAAAATCAAACGGCTAATGGATCGCCGAAAGTAATCTTCAACAAAATGGAGTCTGTGCGAAACCGTGACATTACAAACGATCGATCGCGCAGTGATGGTGCTACAAATCCTTGGCGAAAATCGCCAAGGATTAAGGTTTACTGATATACAAAAGCTAGTTGGCCTCACCAAGCCAACCACGCATCGTTTACTCCTTTCACTTGAATCTCACAATTTTGTTCAGCATGACAGTTTGACCAAACTCTACAGGCTTGGTCGCGGCTTAGACACGTTAAGCTGGATGAGTAACGCGAAAGGACGCGACCTCAAACAGATCTGCATGCCGTCGGTCTTGAGCCTTGCCGAGCTAACTGGCGATACAGTTTTTTTTGTTGTCAGAGACCGTCAAGATACGGTCTGTATTGCACGTGAAAGCGGCACATATCCCATTCGAGCGATCACCGTGGATGTCGGATCTAGACGGCCCCTAGGCGTTGGTGCAGGGGGCCTGGCGATCTTATCTAGCCTGGGTGATAAAGAGAGACTCGAGGTATTAAACACAATCAACGAGCGCCTGACCGAATTTCGACTGACATCGCCGCAAACGATATTAAAGTCTATTGAAAAAGCGCAAGCAGCCGGGTATTCATTCTCAGAGAACCAAGTTGCAAAAGGGGTTAGCGGTGTCGCTGTAGCTATCCGCACTCCTACAAAATCACCCATCGCAGCCATTGGTATCGCTGCAATTGATGAGCGCCTGCGTCCGAAGCGCTTAAAGCAACTTGTCGAACTGCTTGTGAAAGAGCGTCAAGCGATCGAGGCGCTCATTCCAAAATAGCGATGGCTCGGCGTGATAACTCGCCCTAATCAATCTGAAGTTTCAAGTCTCCAATCAATCCACCCCAGATGACGGCTTCGCTCTCCGCCCGCTTTTGAATATCCGCGGGTGTACCGGGGATGGGAAACAGAAATTGATCATTGAGTTTTTGTGCGATCGGAGGGTCCGTTAGAAACTGGTTCACTGCCGCAGAGATTTTTTGTGTCACCGTGGCATCCATTTTTGCTGGGCCAATCAAGGCATACCACCCAGGCAAGGCTGGCATATTTGGTGCCAACTCTTTAAGAAGCGGTACATCTGCCAATTGTGCTGAACGGCTCTCGCCAGACTGTGCCAGAGCAACCACTTTTCCGGTTTTGATTTGACCTAGGCCAGTAGCCGTGGTCACGGTCATCAAATCTGCCTCACCCGCGACGACGGCCATCAAGGCCGGACCCGAACTCTTGTAGGGGATATGACGAATCTTGATGTCTGAACGCAGACCAATCATCTCACTGTAAAGATGGGTTGAATTGCCCACACCGGCACTCGCGAAGGTTAAGACATCAGGCCGCGCCTTTGATTTTTTTATCAACTCATCCCATGACTTGATTCCACTATTCACGCTTGCGATCAGCACAAAGCCGGCATCTGCAACGGGAGAAATAAAGGTGAAATCCTTTAATGGGTCAAAAGGTACGTTCTTATATAAAAATTGATTAAAGCTGACCAACGACACGCTAGTTAGCATCAAGGTATAACCATCTGGCTGCTCACGCTGAACCAGCTGCGATGCGATGATTCCGTTTGCGCCAGGCTTGTTATCAACAACAACTGGCTGCTTCAATGTTTTAGACATGTGCTCGGCAAGCATGCGCCCGACTAAGTCCGCACCCGAACCCGGCGCTTGCGGAATAACAAGTTTGATGGGACGCGACGGAAAATCCTGAGCTTGCGCTTGGGTCACAACAGTCGCAAATCCTAAATACAAAATCGAGGCAAACAACTGGCGGCAGATTTTTAGCATTTCAGCGATCCTGATAAACAAGCAAAATTTAGTCACTAGGGGAAATCTGATTTACTGCATATAGTATGAGCTATCCCAATATAAAGCGATAAATCATGTCCGACAAAGATGAATTGAACGGTGCCTGGAAAATCACGCCTTCCGAATATCTCGCCAAGCGTCCGAGCACATACACGATCGGACAGCCGACTTCGCGATACCTCACGATGCCCGATGGCGTTCGGCTCGCACTCGACGTTTATCTTCCTGAGGGCCCGACACTTAAGCCTGAAACGCGTCTACCAACCGTCGTCATACTCACCCCCTATTACCGACGCTTTAAAGTAACCGGTCCAGGGGCCGAGCCCTCACCAAACATTGCGATCTATCGCGACTTTTTTGTACCACGCGGTTATGCAGTCGTCACTGTTGATGTGCGTGGTTGCGGTGCGAGTTTTGGCGCAAGAGATTGCTTTCGCTCGCCCAGAGAGCGTGAAGACTATCGCGAGATCGCAACGTGGATTGTCGCTCAGCCTTGGTCCAACGGCGCGATCGGGTCAACGGGCATTTCATACTTGGGGGCCGCTGCATGCTTTTTGGCGAGTACCGGTCATCCGGCAGTCAAAGCGATTGCTCCGTTGTTCTCTGTGCATGACACATATGCTGATCATGTCTTTCCCGGTGGAATCAAATGTACGACCGTCACTGAAAACTACGATGATCTCGTTTCGGCCCTAGACCTAGATAAGCGCGATCTTTTAGAACCCTACCCCTACTTTAACGACAAACGCTACGCCGGTCCGCAGCCTGTGGACGAAGATACGGACGGCACGCTTGTCGCGCAGGCACTTCTTCAACATCAAGATAGTTTTCGCATGCGCGATCTTGCACCTGAATTTGCGTTTCGCGAAGAGGCCGCCTCGCACGATCCCAACATGCATAGCGGCTCATTTAGTCCTTATTGGTACTTGGCTCAAGTACCAGGCCAAGTCAACATACTTTCAGTCTCAGGCTGGTATGACGGCAGTGCTTTTGCGAACGGCGCAATCGCGCGCTTCTTAAGCAACCCAGGCGCTGACAACCGGTTGTTGCTTGGCCCCTGGGATCATGGTGCTCGCACGAACGGCTCGCCTTGGCGCGGTGGTGGCTCAAAGCCAGAGTTCCAAATACTTGCAGAAGTCTTACGCTTTTTTGATCAGCACTTAGCAGGTATGGACACAGGTATCAAACATGAATTGCCTGTGCACTTCCACACGTTACACGAAGAAAAATGGCAAGCGGCATCTACATGGCCACCTCATCAACAACACACACGGCTATTTTTTGGCGACAAGGGTCAACTCCTTTCCGAAGCTCCAAGCAAGACCTCGACCGCCGCCTATCAAGTGAGTTTTTCAACAAACACAGGACAGCACAGTCGTTTTGAACGCCTTGGTGCGTTGCCTGTTGAGAATTACTACGATGACTGGAATGAACATGAGAGGCGTTTGCTGTGCTTCTCGTCCGAGCCCACAACAGCCCCGCTTGAGCTATCCGGCCATTTAACCGTGCAACTGCGCTTGTCCTGCTCTGAGCATGACGCAAGTGTGTTTGTTTATATCTCCGAGGTCGATAAGACCGGCCGATCCTGGTACATCACCGTAGGCAGCCTACGTCTGCTGCACCGCGCCGAAGCAAAGCCTCCGGCAAGTTACAACGCCAATTGGGTCTACCGAAGTTTTCGCAGAGAGCACGCCAAGCATATGCAACCCGGCGTTTTCGATGACGTGAGATTTTCTTTACTACCGATTTCTTGGACACTACAACCAGGTAGCCGACTGCGTGTTTCAATCGCGGGCACGGACTCCGAGCACTTCGCCCAAGTACCACACGGACGCCCTCCTCTGCTGACCTTCGCTCTGGGCGGAGAAAATGGATGCTTTATTGATTTACCGTTTAGAAGCTCGTAGAGTAGACATGTTTAATTTTTAACGATCCAGTTGATAGCACTTCAACCAAATTCAAAAAAAATTTTTAACTATCTCATCGCATAAACTACCCCAGCCCCGCCCCTCGGATCCGCACCACCACGCATACGACCACCAATCGTAGAGATCACATGCGCGCGTGACATGCTGGGATCAAAACTGTGCACACTCTGATGAACCGTATGCCCAAGCGCACGTAACTCTTTCACCACCGAGCGCGATACTGTAGCTTCGGTGTGTATCCCTAGGCCCTCGCAATGGATGCGCGGAACCGTGACCGCCTCAACCGGCGACATCCCAAAATCCACGACATTCAAAATTGACTGCAAGGTCGCGCTAATGATCACGCTCCCGCCTGGCGCACCGGCCAACAACACCGGCTTACTATCCTTAAGCAACATGGTGGGCACCATACCGGTCGTACGCGCTTTACCGGGAGCCATAGAGTTCTTTTTATTCGGGACCGGATCAAAAAGCTTCATGGAGTTGTTGTAGTTAAAGCCCAGGCCTGGGGTCACCACACCTGCGGCTGTGCCCAGGGTATGCGTCATCGACACCGCATTACCCTCGGCGTCCATG
>JACCED011096914.1_pt1 | contig 18016 bp, 13 predicted proteins | sample 7455021 | NCBI WGS metagenome assembly JACCED01 (sample SAMN15323456, study PRJNA562643) | freshwater metagenome | isolation source: river surface water | place: USA:Blue River Watershed | collected 2017-08-19 | reverse complement strand
CATGAAAAAGCCGCAAAAAGCCGCCGCCGCAATTTTGTTTTTAAGAGACATATCAATCTCCATGATTTTTAAGCGCCATATTGGCGCGGCAAGCCTATCCCATCGTAATTCCATGTACAAGCGGCGGTTGTATTTGCAAAAGTGTTGCACCGGTGTTGCAACACGTTTATTTATCAATGCAGTGTAATTTCACCTATCAATGCAATTTCAGTCGCGGTCTTAACCAGCGATTCAACCTTCCTCCCAGCATAATCAATCCGGTGCGGATTAATCCGTGGATGGCAATTTGGTGCATGCGGTATAACGAGATATAAACCATGCGCGCCAAACGGCCTTCAATGAACATACTGCCTTTGCTCAGGTTGCCCATTAAGTTGCCGACGGTTGAATAGCTGGCGAGCGAAATCAGCGAGCCGTGATCGGTGTATTTGTAAGCGTGTAAAGGTTTGTTGTTTAACAGTGCGACCAGGTTTTTGTAGCAGGTACTGGCCATCTGGTGTGCAGATTGCGCGCGCGGGGGCACGCGGGAACCATCGGGGTTGGTAAATTGCGCGCAATCTCCGATGGCGAAAATCGTGGCATCGCGCGTGGTTTGTAAAAATTCATTGACATGCAATTGATTGATGCGATTGGTTTCCAGCCCAGCGATATTGGCCATGAAATCGGGCACTTTAATTCCGGCGGCCCAGACCATCAAATCGGCATTAATCAGTTGGCCATCTTTGGTGTGCAGGCCTTCGGCAGTGGCAGAGGTAATCATGGTATTGAGTTTGACATCCACCCCAATTTTTACCAATTCACCATGGGCGGCCCCGGAAATTCGCTCCGGCAATGCGGGTAAAATGCGCGGCCCCGCTTCAATCAAAGTGACATGCAAGTGTTCATTGGACACGGCATCGAAACCATAGTTGTGAATTTCGTGTACGGCGTGGTGCAATTCCGCCGACAGCTCCACACCGGTTGCACCTGCACCGACAATGGCAATGCGCACATGATCATTGGCGCCGGTAACGCGCTGAATACGCAAAAATTTATTGAGTAATTTATTGTGAAATTTATGGGCTTGCGTCGGGCCATCTAAAAACAGGCAATGATCTTTCACGCCGGCGGTGTTGAAATCATTGGACATGGAGCCGAGCGCGATTACTAAATAGTCGTAAGGAATTCGAGTGGACGGCAAAAACTCCACACCGTCTTCATCTTGCATGGGAGCCAGCACTACTTCACGTTTGTCGCGGTCAATGTCAATCATGGTGCCGACGCGAAAGAAAAAATGGTGCGCGTTGGCGTGGCCGCGATAGCTCACCGCATCCACATCTTCATCCATAGTGCCCACCGCGATTTCGTGAAGCAGTGGCTTCCATAAATGCGTCGTGTTGCGATCGATCAGCGTCACTTCCGCTTTATTTTTTCGCCCGAGTTTTTCCCCCAGTTTGGTGGCGAGTTCCAGCCCGCCGGCGCCGCCGCCAACCACGACTATGCGTGGTTTGGTGGATGAGTTTGGTGTGGTTGATGTTTGCATAGTACACCTGCAAAAGTAGTGGATTAATTTCTCGCTAAAAACAGGCTTGCCAGAGGCCGCTCGATAAATCGATAGGTGTTTTGTTGTAGTGCGGCGTTGAAGTGTTGCCTGGCGGCCGAGGTTTTTCCGGCGCGATAGTCGCGATAACCGGAATAAAAATAATATTCAGTAAGTTCGCAGCGATTGGTTGCGGCTTGTTGTAATTGTTGGCGATTGATTTTGTTAATCCAGTAAGCGTAGACGGCGCCTTCCCACTCATTGCGGACGGCCATTTTTTTCCCGCGTGCTATCTTGGAGAAATCCCAATCCGTTTGGTCATGAATAATATCGGCTTTAATCGCATCATAAATACTGATTTCACGCTGTGCCTGTAAGTACTCGGTAAATGTTACTGCTGCTTTTTGCCAATCGCCTGCATTCATATAAATTTCGTGAAATGCCGTATCGCTCGCGGTAAGTCCTTGTTGTTTGGCTTTTTCCAACAAATTAAACGCCTGCTGATTTTTTCCTATGGTGGAGTAGGTCTGTGCTGCCCAGGCATAATTTTCGGCACTGGGAGCAATCTCTAACACTATGGCAATTTCATTCAGCGCTAACTGGTGGTGATTGGTATCAATAAACATCTGGGCCAGTTGATAATGCAATTCCGCTTTATCCGCACCCATTGGCATGGCTTTTTGGTAATAGCCAGCTGCGCTGGAGAGCGATTTATTTAATTCGTAGGAGCAACCACTGGCTTCGGCGCGTTCTTCATAGGTTTCCGCGAGTGTTTGGAAAAAATCGCGTGATTGCACCTGATTGGTCTCCGCCTGTTTCAAGGTGGCTAGTGCAAGCGGGTAAAGCCCCATGGTGCGATACATTTTGGCGAGCTGAATGTAGGCCTTGTCGTTGGTGGGTTGCTCACGTGTAGCACTCAGCAGCGCATCTAATAATTCTTCGGGTTGCTTATTCGCACTTTCTTTTTGCGCGATATAACGCTGCAAAAAAAGTGCGAGCGACGGAGGATTCAACGCTTCGCGCGCACCGGGCGAGAGTTGGGTGAAAATGGCTTTTGCCTGGGTTAGCGATTGATCCTTGCCTTTTACGATATCATCGTAATAAATGTTGTAAAGCGCGGTCAGTGTCGCCTCATTGCCTGGCACCAGTTCTAAAACCTTACGAAATTCGGCTATCGCCAGTTTTCGCTGCGCCGCCGATTTTTCCGGCTCAGCCGATTTTAATTGCTCGGCCGCGGAGTTATACGCAAAACCCAATTTATAATGTACTTCCGGGTTGTTAGGGTCTTGTGTAAGTTGTTGCTGCAGATTGCGAATCATGCCTGAGCTGTTTGCCGTTACTTCACTATCTGCTGTTTGCAGCGTGGGTTCTTGCAAAGGCTTAATGGATTGTTGGCTGCAGGCACTGAATAGTGCGCAACATAGCAGTGCAGATGCTACGCGAGCAGACAGTGATGCGAAGCGAGCCGGCGATGATCCCAACCGCTGTTTTACAAACCGCAAATCGTTTCTATACAACTCCATAGCATCAATCTCAGAGTTGGTAGCCGAGGGCTTCGGCTTTTTTAAAGTCTGCATCTGACTCTTTAAACTGATGAATGTAGCCCAACGCCAAGCCTAATTGGTAATGCGCTTCGGCATTTTTTGGAGCGGTGCTCACTGCCGAGCGCGCGCTTTCCAGTGCCTGTTGGTAATTGCCATTTTTAATGTGCAGTTTGCTCAGGGCGATTAAACTGGTGATGTCGTTTTTGTCACTCTCCAGCGCCGCAATGTCAGCCGCCGTAGTGTTGTATTCGTAAGCCAGTGTCCAATCAGTTGAATCCAGCAGCTCTTCGGTTTTTTCATAAAAATCCGCGTAGCTACTTTTTTCAACACGATTCGCTTTTACCGTTAGATTCTGCTCCACAATATAACGTTGTGGCTCTTGTTTTCCGCTTTGCACAAGCTTGTACCAGGGGTTATCAATATTCACGCCTTGGGTTTTAATGCGCAGTTGATGTTTATTGCTTGGGCTGTTAAACACAATGCGTGTTTGCAAACTGTAAGCGGGGTCGTTCACATAGGGTTGTTTGCGATCGGCGGGTTTATGCAGGTTGCGCAGATCGGCAAATAAATTGGTGAGCTGGGTAATACTAAACGCGTAATTGATGGCTTCCTGATCGCCACCCCAGACATTGGTAAAGGCAAAGCGGCCGTGGATCACAAAGGGTTGCCATAAATTGTCGGCATTGCTGGTACTCAGTTCAATGACCTCCGCCGAGTTGTAAATTTGCCCGATAAGCTCGCGAAAATATTTGTCGCGCTCGTGCGAGTACTGCCACATGCTGCGCAAGCGCTGTTCGTACAAACCGCCAAAACTGAGTTTGAAGCTGGCCTGGGCGTTGCGACCTTCGAATTTATCGAACACCAGTTCCAAGTGAGCAAAATGTTGGCTGGCATCCAGTGTGGGTAACACGCTGATTTTTTTATTCTGCTCATTCACTACCAGCGACGGCTGGCCTTCTATGCCGACCGAAAAACCAGGGTACAAACTGGTTTCACCGGTGGTGTCCATCCAGATTTCTGTCAGGCCAGTTTGTGCAGGAATATGCACGATCATATGGTCAAAACTGATTCCGGGAATGGTCATATCAGGAATGCCGCGCCCGCGCGTTACAATCAAGGCCGGGTCGGCTTTTATGCCCAGATCGCGCAATAACTTAACGGCTAATACGGTTTGGTCTTTGCAATCGCCATAACCGTTTTTCAAAATTTCGGTGGTATCGTGCGGCTCGTAACCGCCACGCCCTACGTGGGCAAATACATAGCGAATACGATCCTGAATGGTTTGGTAAACCGCTTTGACTTTCGCTTCTGGTGTCGGTGACGATTTTTTAATATCGGTGACAATTTTTTCCAGCGCTGAATCGCTCAACAAATGTGGCTCGATCAGACTGTTGGCCCAGCGTGCCACATCATTCCAGTTATCGGTGGTGGCGACACGCAGGTAGGGGGCATAGTCATGCTCGCGCGGCATATCGCTTTGCAGTTCAATTTTGGCGAGGTTGGTGCCGCTCCAGCTCAGTATTTGCTGGTTATTTTTTTTGCTGCGCTTGAATGCGATGGCATAGCGACTCGCATCGGTACTGAATAGCTTTATCGTTGCCGGTGCATTGATGATTAATTCACTTTTGGTAATGGCATCAGCGCGCGATCCCTGGCCCGCAGCGCGATCTTCCCACCAGTGGAAACTAAAGCTGTCAAACCAGTGGTTGGGAACCATTTTTTTGGTGTCGGTATAACGATACTGAAATTCAATTACCGATCCTTTGCGCACATTGGGCAAGGAAAATAATAACTCTTTGCGGTCGTGATAAAAATTTTCATCGGTGGGGCTTTGGATCTGGGTAGCGTCAGCTTTGATGCTATCGAGTTTGCCATCCGGTGTGCGTACATTGGCGTACTCGAGTTGAATGTCTTCGTAGAAACTATTAAAGCTCACGCTGATTTGGCTGTAATCGCGCACCGCTTCATCACTGTTGATGTACACCGCAACATAGGAGGTGGCGTGGCTCATTAACTGTTCGTCAATATCTACTACGGTTTTCCGTAGCAGCACTTGCGCCTCGGTAGCAGCAGAGGGTTTGTAGCCACGCATCAGATTTTTAAGCGGCGGGGCAATTCGCTCGGCAGTTTCTTTATCGATTGCTGCCGCATGGCTGGTGGCCGAACTAATTGCTAACACCAGTAGCCAAAGCGAATATTTTCTTACACACACAGCTAAAAAATCTGACACGCGATGCCTCTCCAACAATTGCCAATTAAAACTCGTAGAACCCAGCTTGCTTAGACTTCAATCCACCGGCCTTCAGCGGCACTTTCAAAAATAGCATCGATAGTGCGCATATTGGCAATGGCATCATCCAGGGGGGTAGGCACGGGTGTATTGTTAAATACGCTTTGTGCAAAGGCATCGCCCATGGCGCCGTAGTGGTTGTGATCGGGAACCTCAATTTCTTCTACCACCCGGTTGCAGGTGATACGAATTTTTTGAGTGGGTTCGCCGCTATCGTTATAGAACGGGCGCTCCAATATCAGGCTGCCAGCTTCGCCGCTTGCCTCCACGCGCTGCATGGATTCCAACTTGGTGGCTACTGAGAAAGTGGCGGTGCCATCGCGGAACTCTAAAATTCCTGACGTTAAGCAGTCCACTTCTTCGCCGGGCATCGGCGTGATGTGCCCCATCACCTGATCCGGTTCCTGACCGAACAATAGGCGCGACAGGGAAATTGAATAGCATCCGATATCCAGCAGGGCACCGCCACCCATATCAATGCGATTGCGAATATTGTCGGAGTCGCGATTGTTGTAACAAAACACCGAGTGCACTGTGCGCAGCTTGCCGATGCGTCCTTCATCGATGAGTTTTTTCGCCAGTTGCCATTGGGGGTGAAAGCGGTACATAAACGCTTCCATCACTTTTAAATGCGGGTGTGCTTTCGCGGCGTCTACCAAGCGTTGGGCATCCTCGGTATTCATGCCGAGCGGCTTTTCACAGAGCACGTGCTTGCCGGCCTCCAGTGCGCGTATCGACCAGTCTACGTGCAAATGGTTGGGGAGCGGGTTGTAGATTGCATCGACATCCGGGTCCGCCAGCAGCTCGTGGTAATGGCCGTAAGCGCGCTCGATTTGCAACTTATCAGCGGCCGCACGCGCGCTTTGTTCATCGCGTGAGCAAATGGCGATGACCTGGTTGTGTTGCGATGCCTGCAATGCAGGAATGACTTTTTCGCGGCCGATCTTGGCGGTGCTAAGCACGCCCCAACGAAGTTTTTGCATGGTGGATCCTTAGTGTCAGGAAGTATTTTTATGAGGGTTTTTACGAGTTCACTGCAGTGCGGTCAGTGTAGCCCACGCGCGACTTTAGCGGGGAGTCGCGCACGGAAAAAGGCGGGTAAAAAATTGAAATTTACGGCGTCTGGTGAGGAAATTTCAGTTTCAGGCGTTATTACCAGGGCAAGATATCGCCATTGGAATGCCAGAAGGTGCCGCTGTTTTCCAGGGTGAGGTCGGCAATTCGCTGACTCAAGCGTTGGGCGGATTCCTCTGCCGAAATATCGCCCCCAAAATTAACCATAGCGGTCTGTACATAGCCTGGGTGCAGCACCGCCACGGCAATCCCCTTGGGCTGCAAGTCGCGTGCGAGTGACATGGCGGCCGCATTGAGTGCCGCTTTGGACATACGGTAGCCGTAATAACTGCCCGAGGTGTTGTCGCTAATGGAACCCATGCGGCTGGTGATAAACGCTACCTTGGCACCGCGTTGCAAATTGCCGAGAAATGCCTCGGTTACCCGCAGTGGCGCAATGGCATTGACATTGAGTTGTTGTTCGATACTGGCGTAATCCAGATTGCCCAGGGCTTCTCGCTGTAAAATCCCGGCGTTATTTATCAGCAAATCGATTTTCTTTCCGGTGAAGGTATCGGCGAGCTTATTCAGTGCGGCTTGATCGGTGACATCCACCCCGGCGATGACGCGCGCCCCTGATTCCACCAATTCGGGGGATGCATTGCGGCACACCGCCAATACTTGCCAGCCTTGGGCGAGATAGTTTTTGCTCAGGGCGAGGCCAATTCCGCGATTGGCACCAGTAATTAATACGGTTTGCATGTGAGGTCCTTGTTAAGCTGCGGGAAAGGTCTGCGGCGAATAAATGCGCGCAGTGAATTAGTTGATAGCGGTTTACAGACTATAGAGCCAAGCCGGTTCGAAGAAAAGGACGGTGTGATATTTGTCGTTAAAGCTTGCCGGGACCTTGACCCGTCCAGCGTTTGAAAGCGCGGCGCAAGTTGGCCGCATCATAAAAGTGCAATTGCCGCGCAACTTCTTCTTGGGTGATGCGGGTCTCGCTGAGCCAGTGCAATGCCAGGTGTTTGCGCACCAAGTCGTATTGCTGTTGAAAACTACTGTGATGTTTTTGCAACTTGCGTTTCAGCGTGGCGCTGCTCATGCCGAAATCCTGGGCGCATTGCTCAAGGTTTGGTTGGTCTTGCAAGTTACTGTCGAGATAGTAATAAATTTCTTGTAAAAAACCGCGAGGGTTTTCTGCTGTGAGTGGGTTGATGATGTTCATAGAAGTTGGAATTTTGGGCCAGTTGCTGTGCAATTCATGACGCGCAATAGCAATCGCATCCGCGCGTGCGTTGAATACCAATTGCTCCCCCAAATGCACCTGATATTGCTCAATATATTCTGGCTTGGCGTGTTTAAAATAAAATGTCCAGGTGGGTGATGAAGCGCTACGCCAGCGCGTGAAGTTGCGCATACTGCTCGCCATCATTGCCAGCAAAAAGGGAGTTAACTCATCGGCTCCGAAATTATCCTGCCAATAGATAACCAGGCGGTCTTGCTCATAATGCAAGTGCAAACTAAGCAATGGCGATAAGGTGCCCGCATAGGTGACGAAATAGTCCAACAGCTCGGCCAGGTTGTTTGCCTGGCTTAAGTGTGCTTGATAAGGCGTTAGCAAGTCTCGCGCTACTAAAAAAACTAACTCATAACCTTGTGGTTGGCGGGTGGCGTTGTCCAGCAGACGAAAGATTTGCTGCGGTGTGAGCAATATGTTTCCTTGGGCGATATCCTCATAAAAAATGCCGGTGTTGCGCAGCAATTTGTGTTCTTGCTGACCGCGCGCGAGCGCCAGGTCGATGAGGGTTTTGGGCCAGCTCTGCGCAGGAATAAACGCGCTGTCGCGTTCGCGGTAAAGTTGAGGCAAGTAGCGTCGGTAGCGATTATCCATTACGCGACCTGATCGATAAAGTTGGGGCGCTTTTCCTTGGCTTGCAAAAGGTTGCGGGTAGCGCGCTGAAGTAAGTCTTCAGTCGTGTCTGGTTGTTGCAGTGTATCACCCGCTATTGCGATACCTGTACTTGCGCTATGAAAAATCGATTCACCTTGAACACTGGTTTTAAATGCAAAATGCTGGATCGCCAGGGCAATTTCCTCGCTGATTGTTTCAGCAAGTGAACGAGTGGTATTGGGTAGCACCAGTGCAAAACGATCGCCCGCGTAGCGGCAGAGCAAATCGTTGCGGCGAATGTTTAATAATATTAATTCACCGAGCGCCTGCAATAATCGGTCGCCCTCCGCGTGGCCATAGCGGCGATTCGTTGCGTCGAAAAAATCTATGTCAATTAAGATCAGCGCGAGGGTCAAATTATTTTGTCGGGAATGATGTAATTCCTGTTCCAATAATTTTCGCAGGTAAGTTGCGCCGTTGAGCTGTGTAATAAAATCCAGCCCGCGATGATCGCGAAATAAGCGTTCACGCTTGCGCAGTTGTTCATTGATGGTCAGCTGCTCTTGATGCCAGTGGTAAATGCCGAAGGTTAGGAGGCCGAGACCGATCGGCATTAAACCCGATTCAACCCAGTGGTCCCAAAACGCGCTGACAGGGAAGGCAATAAATTCATCCAACCAATCCTGAAAACTGGCGAGGAAAATACAACTCAAGCCAATGCTTAACCATTGGGTCACGCGACCATGGGGCCGGCTGTGCAAAATTAATAGCAACCATACCAGTGCGAGTAACGCCGCACCGCCTTCACTGATTACATCGAGCCAATTTATTTGGGCCCAGCGTTTACTATCGCCTTGGGCGAGGCTGGCGATGAGCGTCACGTTGGCCGCCAATGCCAGCACTAATAGTTTCCATTGATGAAGTTTCAACATGCTGCGCGTTAATCCCACGATGAGTCTACAAATCATTCGCCAACATCATGCGTGTTGGCCGGTGTGCAGCGATACCAGCTCTGTATGACACTTGTGTGAATACAAAGGAATACACGTTCGAATCATTGAGCTATTTTGCCTCTCCCGATCCGGTTGTCGGCGCAAGAGGCAAAATAGCTCAACGCATATTTATGGGGACCTATCCCACTGTCATGCGAGTGTCATCTGTGGCACCTAGCTTTGCCTTCCGAACCTGTTTGGCTCGCACGTTATGTGCTGGTCATCGACGAATCTGGAAAAAAGTGGGGAGAATCATTGTGGCGCAACGCAGACACGCAAAAAAAAATTGCAGAGATACTTTTATAAAAAATACCGTCTTTATTAAAAGCATTTTGTCATTAACGCTAGCAACAATCGCGGGTGGTGCGCTGGCGGATGGACGCATCGAAGGCCAAGTAAAAGCAGCGGAATACGGTGTTGCCTTACAAGGCGTGAAAATTCGTATCGCGGAATTAAATCGCGAAGCGGTGAGCCAGCGCGATGGCCGTTATGTTTTTCTCGATGTCGATGCTGGCAATTACACATTGGAAACGAGCTATATAGGCGCAGACCCGGTGCGTCGTTCAATTGTTGTCACTGACAATCAAACCACTAAAACCAATTTCCAATTAGTGGGTGTTTCAGGAATAGTCGAGAACGTGATAGTGATTGGTCAGGCGGCAGGAATGAACAAAGCACTCAACAAACAACGTAGCGCAGAAAATATTATCACTGCTGTTTCTGCCGATGCGATTGGTCAATTCCCGGATACTAATGTTTCTGAAGCGCTGCAGCGTTTGCCGGGCTTGTCGGTGGAGCGCGATCAGGGTGAAGGCCGTTATGTGCGCGTGCGCGGCATGGGGCCGGACTTTAACGCGGTGACTATTAATGGCGTGGGCGTTCCCGGCCCGGATGCTGATCGCCGCGCGGTAGCCTTGGATGTCATTCCGTCAGACCTGTTAGAAAATTTAATCGTTACCAAAAGCTTAACGCCGGATATGGATGCCAATTCATTGGGTGGCAGTATTGAAGTACAAAGTTTATCGGCGTTTGATCGCGACGGTGCGTTTTGGCAAATGACGGCTGAAGGCAGCTTCGACGATAACACCGAACAAACCAGTCCTAAATTCGCTGCAACGGCGAGCAATCAATTCAGCATTGGTGGTGATGAAAATAATCTGGGTGTTGCTTTCGGGGTGAGCTCATTTAAACGGGAATTTGGTTCCGATAATGTGGAAACGGGTGGTGCCTGGGATTTTGAGGAGGGCGTTAAACTGGAAGAGCTGGAGCAGCGCGACTATCGCATTTCACGCGAGCGTTCTGGTCTTACTTTGAACCTGGATTTCAAACCAACCACCAACACCGATTTGTATTGGCGCAATCTGTACAGTGAATACACAGATTCAGAAATTCGCCTCGCTAATGTCATTGAATTTGAAGATGCCGTAGCAGAAGGTGAAATTGGCAGTGCCGAAGTGCAACGCGAATTAAAAGATCGCACAGAAACCCAGGAAATTTTATCTACCTCATTTGGCGGTCAAACCCGTTTTGAGCGCTGGACAGTCGATTATCGTTTGGCACACAGCGAATCTAACGAAGACGAACCGCAAAACATCGCCGGAGCAGTATTTAAAATTGACGATGATGTGATTGCCGATGAGGTTTTCGATTTAGCGTTTCAAGGTGCACGAAAAATTCGCATTACTGCTCCAGCAGAATATTATCAATCCGCCAGTTATAAACTGGACGAAGTTGAATTGGGCAGCACCAATACCAATGACGACAGTGATGCGGTTAACCTGGATTTTACTCGCGACTTGCAATTAGGCAGCAATGCCGCGCAAATCAAGTTTGGTGTAAAACGCACTGAACGTGAAAAAGACAACGATGTAAATGTGTGGGTTAGCGAAGATTTTAATGGCGATACCGCCTTAACCAGTTTCGCTAAGGGTGTGGTGGATTATCAACTGGGCGAGTTCGGCTCCAGTATTAGTACGCGCGCGGTAAGAGCAGCTATCGCTGATCAGGAACTTGATGAAGTGGAAAGCAGTATCGGCGATTTTGCTATTACTGAAGATACCAGTGCCGCTTACTTAATGGGACGCATCGATATCGATTCCTGGCGTATTTTAACCGGCGTGCGCTATGAAGATACAAGTTTTACCGCGCAAGGCTATTCCTGGGACGACGCTGTTGAAGAGAGCACTGCAACACACTTTGAAAATTCGGATGATTATTTTTTGCCCGCAGTACATATTCGCTATAGCCTGAATGACAAAACCCAGATTCGTGCCGCCTGGACCAATTCGGTTGTGCGGCCGGGCTTTGCACAATTGTCGCCAGGACGTTTGATTGAAGAGGATGATGGCGATATTGAAGCCGAGTTTGGCAATCCGGATTTAAAATCATTGGAATCCAGCAACCTGGATGTGGGTATTGAATATTACCCCGGTGTTGCGAGTGTCATATCAGCATTTGCGTTTCACAAATCGATTGATAATTTTGTGTATCAAACCGATTTGGGAGGCACCACCGGTTATGAAGTGTTTGATCACGCGGTAACTTTTGTAAATGGCGATAGCGCAGAAATTACGGGGATTGAGTTGGCAGCGTCCAAACAGTTTTCCAGTTTGCCGGCGCCCTGGAACGGTTTGTTAGTTGGCGGCAATGCCACGTTTGTCGATTCATCGGCTGACATTGGCGGCTATGATGACGGCGAGTTTATCGCGCGTGATATCCCTATGCCGAGCCAGTCCGACACATCCGCCAACCTGATGCTGGGGTATGAGTCTGATAAAATCAGTATGCGATTATCGGCGAATTATAAATCCAGCTATTTATTGGAAGTGTTGGAGCCAATGGAGTCCACTTACGATGCTTATGTGGATGACCAGATGCAACTGGATTTTTCATTGCGTTATTTCCTGACTGATACCATCAAAGTGCATTTTGAAGCGTTGAATTTAACTGACGAGGTCTACTACACCTACGTAAATAATGCGCGCTATAACGCGCAATACGAAACCTACGGTGCGACTTATAAACTTGGCATTAGCTTTATGAGTTTTTAAGGAATGATTAAGTGCTTGCGCTTAATCTGCTGAAACATTGCGCGCCTTGTTAACACCGGCGCGCCCATGGTTTTGCGCACTCGCAGATCAGTCTGGTTGTAGTTAATCGTTTCAAGTTTTTCAGGATCTTAAAAATATGTATCTTAAAATTATGCAGCTAAAAAAAGCAGTCAGCATCGCTTTGCTGTTGGGGGCAGCATTTGTATTACCAGCCTATGCAACCGAACAACAACGGAATAGCAGTTCCATACAGGCCTTGCCGAAAACTATTCAGGCATCGATGCTCGCGCCTCTGAGTGGAGGTGGATATTTGGCAGTTGATGAAAAAAATGGCGTGAGTTGGTTGAATGCCGATGGTACGCCTTTGGCCGCGTTAGCGGCGCCGGCGGAATTGCTCGACTGGCGAGAGGAAATTCCTGTTAAAAATGGGAAACTTGAAAAGTACGTGGTAGCGGCTACGGTTCGCTTGCCTGAACAGCAGCCCGTCATTATGGTGCTGAATAAATCCACGAAAAAAATCAGTGAACTGGTACGTTTGCCTATCCCGAGTTTCAAAATTGAAAGTCTGTGCTTGAGTGTGGATCCTGCGCATAATCTGTCGTTGTATTTGCTGGATGAACGCGGTACTGCAGAACATTGGCTAGTGGCGGATGCGCAAGGTGAACCGCTGATTAAAAAATTGCGCAGTGTGCCAATTCCTCCCAACAGCAAATCTTGTTCTGTGGATGATCAGCAGGAATCGTTATTTATTGCTGAGGAAGCTATCGGTGTCTGGCGTTTAAATGCGTCGGTGGAGGCAGCTCCGGGGCGCCAGTTGGTAGATGCCGCCAAACCATTTGGGAAATTAAGCCAATCGGTAGAATTAGTGGCAGCGCTACCCGGTGGATTGTTAGCGTTTGAACCACAACAAAAAAGTGTATTGTTTTATCGGAAGCAGGGCGACTCCTACCAATTGGAAAAATCGCAGACAATTTCCCAGGTTGAAGAAGTTGAAAACCTATCCGTCGTTTATGATTCTGTGCGCCGGGAAATAACGGCAGTGCTTTTTGACGAAGCAACGCAGCGTCATTGGCAAATTAAATCCCCTTGGGCGTACGACAACCAGAACGATAAAACGGTGGTGCCAATGGTTTCCGTCGTTGCCGACACTCAAACAGAAACCATGGCGCGATTTGGTGATGCGGCCGATGACCCGGCTATTTGGGTTAATAAAAAGTCCCCGCGCAAAAGTCGTGTGATTGGCACTAATAAACAACAGGGATTATTTGTCTACGATTTACAGGGTAAGCAAGTGCAGCATTTTAACTCTGGAAAATTAAATAACGTGGATGTGCGCTACGGTGTTCCGGTTGGTAAAAAAAAGATGGATATCGCGGTAGCTACCAATCGCGCTGACAACAGCCTGGTGATATACGCTATTGATCCCTCGTCGGGAAAGCTGGTGTTTTCTGGCAGCGTCAACACTGATTTGGAAGAAATCTATGGTTTTTGTCTCTACCAATCTGCATCAGCTACCTACGCCATTCCGAATGGAAAAAGTGGTGAGTTTCAGCAAATTAAATTAATCGCCACGCCCGACGAAAACAACAATATTACCTGGCGTGGAGAATTGGTCCGCCGCTTTTATGTAAAAAGTCAGCCGGAAGGCTGTGTGGCTGATGACAAAAATCAGCGCCTGTTTGTGGGTGAAGAGGATGTTGCACTGTGGACCCTGGGCGCCGAACCAACCGCTGCAAATACCCCCGAACTGGTGTTGGCCGCCGGTGATTTATTGGTTGCTGATGTTGAGGGAGTGGGTATTTATCAGGGTAAACAGCATTCCTATGTGGTGGTTTCCAGTCAAGGAAATAACAGCTTTATAGTCATCGATGCGCTACCGCCGTTCAAGGTACGCGGTCGCGTGCGTATTGATATGGACGCTGCGCATGATATTGACGGTGTGTCGGAAACCGATGGGCTAGAAGTTAACGCTGCGAATTTTGGTGGTAACTATAATGAGGGGATGCTCGTAGTGCAGGATGGTCACAAAGTAATGCCGGAAGCGCCGCAAAATTTTAAATATGTTGATTGGAAAAAAATCAGTGCCGCCTTACAGCTTGATTAAGAGCCATTTGCCCCTCTTTGTGTAAAGAGGGGTTCCTTATCAGCTTGACGGTAAATACCACTCAGGTTTTATCGCATAACCTTTTTCTACATCGCCCCGAAAACCGAGTTTTTCGTAAACACGGTGGGCTTCAGTGCGTTGCATTCCCGACAGTAACATCACTTTGTAACAGTTTTTCTGCCATGCCAGGTCTACTGCGAAACGCAACATACGGCTACCTATGCCTTTGCTGCGGCAACGGCTATTGGTAATGACATGTTCGATCATGGCAAAAGGACGGGCGCCATTGGTGAGTGTTGGTATTAATCCCAGCATGCAACTGGCAATCAGTTGCTGATTTTCTTCAACCACAATCAGTGCAATCTGTGGGTTTTCCAGCATCGCTTGCAATGTGCTGACTGCAAGCTCATTGGATATTTTTGGGTCATTGGGCCGAAGCTCGCTGTAAAGCGCGAGCAAACCCTCGCAGTCAGCGAGGGTTGCCGTGCGGATAGTTTCCATCGGGATTTGCTGGTCTTTTTAGTTTGTTTTATTGGCCTTTGCGCGATTCACGGATGTAAAAGCGTGCGTCTTTGGCATTGTTGTAACAATTGTCGAAGTTTTCAACCGCTTGCATGGTGCGCGCCGCGGTAATTAAACTCAGCGCTTTGGTATAGCTCACGGTACCGCTAAAACCATCAGCTTTTGCAATTGATAACTCGCTCCAGGCGGCTTCAATTTCTTTATCGCAAGCGTTGCGGAATTGGGTTTTTCCCGCACAGGCGGATAGCGTAACCGCCAACACAATCAGGCAACTGGAGGTAAGTATTTTACGGATGGGCATCTGTGAATCTCCTTGGGCTTGTTGTTGATACTTGGATCAAACTTTTTCGCAGGAGTTCACATTCTGGCGGTAGTGTAGATGAATGCCAAGCCGAAATTGCTATTCCGGCTTGGGAATGCTCGTTCAGGCAAGCAGGGCGTCGGGCTGTTGGTGTAGTTCGCGATCTATAACGCCAATGGTTTGGGCAATTACATGATCAAGAGAGCCTCGCACATCAATACGATAAACATCCGGTTCAGTGCTCGGGTCTTCAAGGCTATCAAATTGACTATCAACCAATGTGGGTGCCATAAAGTGACCTGCGCGCTTGTTAACACGAGTTTGTATCGTGTCTTTGTCGCAGTGAAGAAAGATAAAAATCGTCTTAAGGCCTGCTTTGCGCAGCTCATCTCTGTGCACGGCCTTAAGCCCTGAAAACGCCAGGGTAGAGTGCTGGTCACGGGTGGCTGCGTCGCGGAAGTAATCGCGCATCCTGATTACCCAGGGAAGTCTCATCGCATCCGTTAACGGAATGCCTTTTGCCATGGTGTCGCGCGATTCCTGGCTATGAAAGTCGTCGCCATCAAGATACGCGTACCCATAGTGGTCGGCGATGGCTTTTGCTACGGAAGATTTACCGCTGCCGGAGACTCCCATCACAATGATCAGATTGGTGGCGGCATCCGGGTTGCTAATTGCATAAGAGTGTTGCATCTGGGGCTGTCTCGTGTACGTCCAGGGATAAATCCGGCACAAGGCTGGAGATTCAATGGAATCGCAATCAAAATGTTCAATCACTGTACATGATAGCGCAACCATCGTGCTTGTGGTATGGTAGCAAAAAATAATAGCGAAGTGCAGATATTGCCTATGAAAACAACAAAAAAAAGACTTTCAGATAAAAAAATCACCTTGGTTGATGTTGCAAATGCGTCTGGTGTTAGTGCTATCACCGTGTCACGTGTGATCAACCAACCGGAAAAAGTATCAGAGTCCTTGCGAATTCAGGTGCAAAAAGCAATTGATTCGCTCGGCTATATCCCTAATCAGCACGCCAGCTCACTTGCGTCATCCAAGTCCCGTGTTATTGGTGTCGCCATCCCTTCGCTCAGCAATATCGTGTTTACCGAGGTGTTGCGCGGGATTTATGAGGTGATGGGGGCCAACGGCTACAAGGTTCTATTGGTGGATACTCACTATTCTCCGCTCGAAGAGGAGAAGATGATTCGCACCCTGCTAAGTCAGTCGCCTGAAGGGCTAATTATCACCGGGGGCGACCAGACCAAGGCCTGCCAGAACTTCCTGACCAAAGCGCGCATTCCCATCGTACAGATGATGGAGCTGTTGGCAGACCCCATTGATATGAACGTCGGTTTTGCCCATGGTCGTGCGGGTTACGATGTAGTGAAACACTTGATTGGCCAAGGGTATGAGCGCATCGGTTTTATCGGTGCCCGTATGGACCCGCGCGTTCAGCAACGTATGCAGGGTTATAAATTGGCGCTGGAGCAGGTGGGCAAGTTTGATAAAAACTTTATTGTAACTACCCCTGAGCCATCTTCGATCGGTGTAGGTGGTGAGCTGTTCAAAAGCTTGATGGCCTCCACCAACGGCGCCGTCGATGCCGTTTTTTGTGTAAACGACGACCTGGCTCTGGGGGCATTGTTTGAAGCTCAGCGTATGAATATCAATGTTCCGCAAGATCTCGCGATCTGCGGATTTAACGATATTGAGGCAGCTGCCTATGTTAACCCGTCGCTCACCAGTGTATCGGTAGGGCGCTATGAAATGGGTGTAAAAGCAGCAGATATGATTATTCGAGTGCTCAACGAAAAACCCATCGAATCCAGAAAGGTAGATATGGGTTACGAAATTCGCAAGCGTGCGTCTACCAGTCGCCTCTAGTGAGTTCATTCATTTCATCCCCCGACACCAACGACAAAGCAGCTTTATAGCAATCACAAGACCACAGCAACTCACTTCGCTGGCACCGGGTGCTGGCGAAGCCTTATTAACTCCGGAGAGTAATGGTGAACGCGCAAGAGTCCCTGACAAACAACAATGATCGCCTTGCCAAACTTAGTTGGCGCGAACGTATAGGCTACGGTTTGGGAGATGCCGGGTTCAATTTTTATTGGGCAATTATCGGTTCCTATTTAGTATTTTTTTATACCGACGTATTCGGTATAGCGCCAGCCGCCGCGGCAACCATGGTGACGGTAACCAAAATTATTGATGCCATTACCGACCCGATAATGGGTGGAATCGCGGATCGCACCAACACTCGCTGGGGAAAATTCCGCCCTTACTTAATTTGGGGAGCCTTGCCGATGATGGGGGCTGGCGTGCTCACAATGAGTACGCCCGATTTGGACGAGACGGGCAAATTGATTTGGGCCTATTCCACCTATGCGTTCCTGATGCTCTGTTACACCGTGCTCAATATGCCTTACAGCTCACTCTCTGCTGTGCTTACCGGCAATGTGCAGGAGCGCAACACCTTAAACAGCACCCGGTTTTTCTTTGCGTATCTCAGCAGTATTTTGGTGGGCGCAGCGACGCCGGAGCTGGCTGAATATTTTGGCGATGGCGATCGTTACAGTGCCAAGGGTTGGCAATTAACTATGGCGGTCTATGCGACTATCGCGTCCTGTTTCTTCCTGGTGACTTTTTTTACTACGCGCGAGCGAATCCAGCCGCCTGCCAATCAGGAGAAAACTAATCCGCTGGTTGACCTCAAGGATTTATTTACCTGCCGCCCCTGGATGGTG
>JACCED010931035.1_pt1 | contig 18020 bp, 16 predicted proteins | sample 7455021 | NCBI WGS metagenome assembly JACCED01 (sample SAMN15323456, study PRJNA562643) | freshwater metagenome | isolation source: river surface water | place: USA:Blue River Watershed | collected 2017-08-19 | reverse complement strand
GAATCAATACGAAAATAAAATATTCGGACTCAACAAATCAAAAATCAAAAAATCAAAAAATCAAAAAATCCATATTTCCAAAACTTTTTTCACGAAAGTAAAAAATGGACATAAAAAAGTATGTCCAAAATTCGAAATCGCGAAAAAGTTTTGGAAAAAAAAATTTTTTTTTATCGTAACAAATATAAAAACTTTTTTTTGAAAATGAGAGCGTTTTCTAGGAAAATCACTTTTTTACCCTTTTTTTGAAAAATCGTCAAAAATCGTAATTTCGAGATTTGCGTTCTATGTTTTTAGAACGCATAGAACGCGAGCGCGTTTTAACGGTAACAGATAACAAAATCTATAAAAAGTCGCTTTTTTTTGTTACGATAAAAAATAGTCCATAGAACAAAAAAAAACGACAAATCTATATCGTCATAAAAAAAGTCGTTTTTTTTATGAAATCAAAAATATGGTTTGGTTAATCATTCAACTATTAAAATATTTATGCCTGACAAATTTTTACGTATTTGTTGTCGGTACTAGAAGGTATACCGTTTTTTTTTGAAAGAGACCTGTATCCAGACGTAATGTGTTGATTACTAAAGTTAGTTGGTTTACACTTAACGAATTCATTATTTTCTGTTATAAACGCGACTTGTTTTATACCCAAACAACATAGTATTTTCAAACAGTGTCGACACGGAGTTGAACTTTTTGACATGATTTGAGTATGTATATTTTCTTCATAACCCGGAACTCTCGCTACATAAAGCGTAACTCTCGAAAGTAACTTACAAAGTCTTTTACATTTACGACGAAGTCCAGTTTGGGATTCTGAAAGCTTATTAACTGACATGATGTCAGGAATAATATGTTTGGTTGAGTAACACAATTTTCGAATCGCGTCAACCTCTGCGTGACAACACCAGGTTTCTTTTATAAGACCGTCGCTTGAAAAGCATCTTTGATTGTTAACACCGTATGACACGACCTTTCCATTTAAAACTGCAACACATCCATGGCGACTGTTAATGGATGAACCAAAACCGAATTCATATGCTAGCTGCATGAAACGAGCATCTTTTTGGGACATGTTCTATGACTGATATAATAATAGTAATAATAGTAAGTACAATGACAATTTAAATGAAAAATAAAAAAAATTGATTATTTGTTCGTATTCAATAACAGTTGACTGTATTCAAACAAGTACATCTCAAATACGAACATTATAATGGCAGTTTCAACTTCAGGTTCAATTTATCAGGCTGTTAGCAGAGAAGAACGAATCGCGAAAAGAGATCTTAGACGACTGAAAGAAGCAGTCAAGGAACTTGACAGCTTGGGTCCAAAATCAGAGTTGATCGTTTACACAAAACGCAATCGAATTCAAGCGATTCATCCGAACCACGACTATTCACAGGCAAGTGTAACTTACAGACAAGATGTGTTACCTAGAGGAGGGCTGCGAAAGGGATCGGGTCATCACTATGATCGAGAGTATTAATATATCACAGAAGAAGTGATATGTTTTGAACTGACCATGTTCTAAATTCACTTAGCAGTATATCTTTGTGAAAATTATTTATCATTAGTTTTATATTTATAGTTTTTTTACCGTAAATTTGAAAAAAATATTCAATTATTAGTTTTATATTTGCATTTTTGTACTTGGCATCTGCTTCCTCAAGTGTAAATACGGGCTTTCCTTTTCTGATATTTACAGCATTATGAAAATTGATGTATAGCATTTTCAAATCATGTTTTGTTTTTATCATTTGAGGAGTTATTTTACTTATGTATGCGGTAGCGTGCTGTGAACATTCCGGACATGGTAAGTTTGTTGCAATACGAAATGAAAAAGCTATGAATTCATTTTTGGCGGTTTCGAATTTCGGATGATCCTCTTTAATATGATGAGCTACTGTATGAAATAAATACCAAACACACGGACCCCATACAGCCTTCGTGGTCATAGTGTAACTTGTAGTTTAGTTTGCGTATATGTCTATTTCTGTGTCGTATATATATGCAAAATATTAATATTTTGTAACTGATATAAACCTATAGTGTTGATTTATATATTATGCTATTTTTTAAAATAATTTCATCATATTAACTTAAATATATGTACAACTCGCAAATTAATAACTGTATTACAGGGTCTCAGGTATACAAAATAGAAGGAGGTATTGATTTCTATAAAGAATTGTTTGAACCAGTAATTGACCAAGGTTCACAACCTGATGTAGGATGCGCGTTTAATGAAAAAGAAAAGTGTCTTTTAACAAACAGCGACCTTGACTATGGTCATATCGAGCTTCCATGTGGACATAAATTTAATTTTTTTTCACTTTATACCGAAACTCTTTATCAAAAAACAAATCCTGCATTTGTAAAAAATATTTATAATACTCCAATTGAAAAAAATAAAATAAAGTGTCCGTACTGCAGATCAGTTCATGCAAATTCCTTATTACCTTACATAGTAAATAACAAGAGAGTTAATGGAGTTAATTCTCCAGTAAAGTTTTGCAGTAAGTCAAGTGTTAGGTGTCAACACGTTTCGGTTTCTGCGATAAAAAAACGAGAAACCCAATGTAAAACGTGTATAAACATTCATTATATTCCTGCACTAGACGGCGAGGCAACTCCTGCAATGTTTTTATGTACTCGTCACGTTAAATTGTATGAAACTGAAAAAAAGACGGATCAGGTTAAAGTGAATGCAGATGAAATCTCAAAATAAAAATAAAATCATATTTCAAGTTTAAAAGTTATAAATTAAATATAATTCTATTTAACTTGAAATAAAATATTTATAAGTAATTAGTATTAATAGTAATATTATTTGACTTTAAAACAAGTGGAACAAATATGACCGACATATCAAAACAAACCGAGTATCGTAAAGGTAAAGGTAAAGGTAAACGAAGTCGAAATATAGTAGAACTAATGAGAGGCGATATTATTCGCTTTAAATCGGAAAGTCAATTGAATGATAAGATATACTTTATCGATTACATAGATGAACGCAATATCCGAATGATAGAAGATATGCGAGATAAAGGTAGAGATTCCGGAAATGCGTCTACTAAACCTAAATTTCTTAACGTTGAACTGCAGGAAGGTCATTTTCCTTCAGAATTTCAAATAAAATCAATTGAATTGTTGTATCGAAACAAAAAAGATCAGGGTTACGCAAGACAACGAGGACTGCTTCCTGGAAAATGGATTGAGATAGAATATGAAACTCCTAAAGATGGAGTTACTTTAATGGTTTATGGTGAAGTAAAGTCATTAGAAAATGAAACCGATTGTATAGGAGTTTCTATATACGATTCGTCAAAAAGTCAGCAAGAATATCCATTTATTTATATCGATTTTGAATTTAAAGGATTGTCAGATGAGTTGCACATTAAAAATATCAAAATATGTAATAAACCAAGATCACTTTTAGACGACGCGTCGAAAGGGCCGACCGGGTCAGATGAACCAGTAAACAAAGATACGGCTGAAGAAGAATTGTCGGTAAATGACCCTAGTGGTGACAATGCTCAGGAAGATGAAGGCGAATATTCTGAAAAGGTAAATGTAGATTTTCAACGGTCTCCTCCAGGTTCAAACGACAATCGAGTTGAACAAAGTAAACAACTTGACGAAGGTGATAAAATAGTAATTTCTTTTTTTGAAAGCACAAGTGACGGTGACGATACGATGGTTCACATTTCAGAAGAGGCCAGATATTACAGTTTAGAAGAACAACAACGAGACTTATTAGAAGCGCTTATTGATATTGCTCCAACATCAAATATTCGTCATTTGTCAAAAAACAAAGAGTATGTTCGCATGATTGAACGATATACTCAACTAAGAGAGACGTATTCGATTCATACCGAACAAGGTAACCTCGTTTGTAAACCCATGTATGGAAATATGTATAAACCAATGGCAAATGCACTTTATTCAAATAATCTCTGTTTGAATGGACTGGACTACAATTTTACAAACGAATGGTTTATGCCAATATATGCCGAAAAACGAGTTATTTATTGCATGGATGAAAAGGAAGAAACCGCCTTTGAAAATATGAATGCTGATATAAACAATATGGCCAGTCGTATTAGTAGAGACCAATCTGAATATGAACAATACTATACTGGAAAGTCTAGTTTTTTAGCATATTTGAATAATATGAAAACAAACATGACGCCGTATGCATTACTAGATAGTCAAATAAGTAGTTACCGTACTCTTTCAAAAAATGGTTCATTTCAAGGGTTTTCAACCAGGTATGATGATGTTAAGAGTTTACAAGTTCCTGCATTCAATAAAAGTAAAATATGGTCTACCTGTTTGAACACTGTAAGATATATAGGAGATGATAACATTTTGGAGATGCCAGCTGCTTTTATGGTGAGACCATATCCATTTGCAGCATTCAGTAACTTGAAATCATTGTCGTCCTCAATTACTGATAAAACGAATGCAAGAATTGTTAATGAAACGAGTGATCCGACAACAACTTTAATGCATAATTGGTGGGCATTGGCTTCGCCATTTGTTCCTGTAACTGGAAATTTACTTAAACCACCCAGTTGCGGGTCTGTGTTTAAACAACACACAATCGATGTTAAACAAACGAGTGATGATATCGATGTTGACACCGCTATGCAGCCTTACCATGAGAGTTTCGCAAACAGAATGAATGCTGAGATATATATTTCAAAACGATTCAATAAAACGTCCATTTACAATTTTATTCCGACAACTGAAAACTTGGTAGATAAAATGATAGAGTATTTCAAACCATATTATATGTCGTTGTCTCCTAACATACTTATAAAAAAATTGGCACCTTTTTTCATTTTACCGGAACACATTACGCATGAGATTTTTTTGACTATGAGCACGTTCATTAGAGACCACATTAGCATTTTCAAGTCTACGTTAAAAATTATGAAACGTAAATATGAAGCGTATGAATCATTGACATACCCAGGATTTGGAAAGGCAACTGGGCCAACGATAAATTCTCTCTATTTGCTTTTAACGGATCCAAATGCAGTGAAGGATCTTAAAACTATGAACTCGTCTAAAAAAAATGATAAACGTGTTTCAGTGTTTGATACATCTGTAATATCAAAGTATCCAGTAAAGGAGTGGATGATAAAGAGCAGCGATCATGGTGATGACGACAAAATTATTTCAAGTTCTGAATTATTGAGTCGAGCGTTTATGGCAGACTTCGGGAAGTGTTTACTTAATGAGATTGTACAACTGAATATTACATCCGATAACTTGTACGGAGTGAATGTAAGTGGAGTTATTGACCATTTTGTAGCTGAGGCTGAAAAAATAACAGGAGTCGTAAAGGAAGCGAATGAAGTAAAAAATGGAACCAAACAAGTGAAAGACGGTAAGTTTGTTCTTGCAAAACGTTACAATTCAATGGATGAATTGAATCGCGACAATGAAACAAGTAATATTGTTCCAATTGCATATGACGCGACGTATGATCCAACCGACTATGAATTCATACGAAAATACGAGAAGGAACGTCGTAAAATGCCAGATGACGTATTCAAGGCATTTTTGATTGACAAGTATCATCATACGCAACAAGTGAAGAAAAAACAAAAGTTAAGTGCAGTTGAGTGTGCACACGAGGTTGATTCGATGATGAGCGGTAGGCGAATAATTCGTCCAAATTCAAAGGAGCGTGCGGTAGTAGCGGTTCAATTGTCAGAACAGGCTCCAGGGGAAGCAGTTGGAGACGATTCTGTAACAAACCCAGATGCATATGTTTCTGTTCCGGAGGCCGAGGTTGCTGAACAGTTGGCAACTGAATACAGATACTATAAACTCGGTCCAGGTCGTACGTGGGAGTTCGACGATACAATTCAGTCTTCAGTAACTCCAGAAAATACTGATTTTTTTGGAAATATTTTGCCAGGTGAAATTGTTATGAAAAACAATTGCTTGTCTCCAAATACGGGAATAAGTGCCGAAAGTAGCACGGTAGTTACATCTATGGCTAAAGCAGATCTTATTTCAAAAATAACACACGAGTTTGATGGAGCTATTGAATCAAAATATGACCAATTCATAAAAGAGTTTTCAGATAAAAAAGAATATTACGATTATCGGCTCGCGTCTGAACTTTTAATTCAGCGTACAAAACAACTAAGTATAAACAATAAACAATATCAAATGGGGCAACGCGCCAGGTTATCAAAAGAAGCGGCGGATGTCACTATAGGCGAACTGGCAGTTTCGCCACACCGAGATATTTTGAACATATATCTTGGAAATGGATCATTTCCGCGGATGCAAGAACTAATTGTTTCATTTGCCAAAACATACACTCGTAGAGCAAATCGACCATGTGCAGGTGCATTACTAGAAGAACTGGATGAAACTGCCAGTTCGGGGGAGACAGATAAAGCAGGCGAAGCAGAACTTGTGAATGGCGAATCATGTGAGTGGTTGTACTGTAAAGACAGCGGAGTAAAGCTCATGCCAGTTTGGATGTTGGATAAAGCAAACGCATATCTAAGCAACGATGCGTTCGGAGAAAAGTCGTATATTGCTACAATGGATAGAATTTGTAGGGACTATGGCGTAATTGAAGGTGGCTTTTGGGTGGATGGAAAGAAGTGCAAAAGCGGTCTCACTATTATGGAAGCCGCATTTAGTACATACGAAGGAGTCGACGAACAAGGCTTTAAAATCAAAACAAATTCAGTAATTAGCATGGAGGAAGATGATGATATTTTATTAGGCTCGCATGGAAGTAAATCTGGAGTACAGGTGGATGATGATCGGTTAAAAGAACAGATGTACATTCAACATATTAATAAAAAATTTAGTAATCAAGATGCCCATAAAATAAATGACGTTGTAACTCCTATTTTAAAACTGGGGCTAGGCATTTCACCTGATAGAAATGGACTGAGAGATATGATTATAACTAGTGTTATTCATACAGTAACAAATTTAAAACGGTACATTTTTTACTCAGAAAAGAAATATGCTGAAAAAAATGCTTCTAAAAAAAAGTATCCATCTTACGAATCATATTGTGATCTATCACTTTTAATGACCACGTTGGTACATATTATAGTAATTATTCAGACTGCAATACCAGATATACGACCGTCTAAAACATTTCGAAATTGCAAAGTTACATTTAGTGGATATCCGTTGGATGGAGATGGGGACAATCGCTGCATCGAGTATGTTGCATGTATTGCGATGGGAGTAAAAGATTCGTCAAAAGATATTTGGATTCCAGTTCTTGGACTGAAAGTTGATCAGTATGTATCAAACATTAGATCTATTCTTGATATTATTTTGAAAAATGAAACAGATGGTCATCTGGATATGCTTATAACTGCTAAACGAAACTATCAACAACAAAAGATGAAAGAAGAGATGGATGCGAATGAAAGAAGACAACAACTTCTAAGCGTTAAAAAATGGACCCAATTTTTACCACTGCTTGCGCCACTGAAAGGAATCGTCCATCCACCTCAACCTATTGCGAAGGAAGTTCTCGAATCGTTTGTCAGATCTATTAAAAATGGTAGTCACGTTCAACACGAACAGCTTGACCTTTTACGATCTAAAATTATGCATTATTCATTTTATATACAAAAAATGGTTCAGGAGTGGATACAAAGTGGATCTTCTGAAAAAACATCGCTGGTTCTTTTTACTACCGACCATCGACCTGCACTAGAAAATTCATGTTGCGACGATGTAACCATGGTTAAACCATTTCGTAACAAAAGTGATAGTAGACCTAAACCGGCATTTTCAAGCAGTGTACTTGATTATTTTGTAACAAATGCAAATAAAAATATTCGCGAATTTAATGACCAAATTGAGTCGTTGAGTAATAACATAACACAGGTTTCAAATATGAGTAAAAGCTATATTTTGACGTTGGATGGAATATTGGTTCACTTAGTGGACTTGGTATTAGACCCATTTTATAATCTGAAGTTATCGAGTCGTCTTGGTAGTAATAGCGTAAACACATACTCTGATGATACAATGCTTCGCGGTTTTATCCATTTTTTTAAATTGGATTATCCAAACGCATACATTGAAGCCAATATTGCTGAACTGAAGTCATCCATAACAATTCCCGATAACTATGATCCACGAAGTGATACGGCTGATAAAATTGAAAAACTAAAGTCAAAAAATTCAAATATATCTGAACATTTTGAAAGGGTCATGAATGAAGTAAACCGTAACTCAATATTAGAAACGCCTTCTACAATGGCGACCACTATTTCAAGAGAAGGTGCTAGCGGAAATGAAGGACGCGGACTTAGTGAATCTGATATTACTGTTTATGACAGTTTTAGAGCAGTTTTAGACGAGTTGAAACTGGTTTCTGAAGTACATTTGTTTGACGAAGACATGATGGAGTTATTGTATGACATATTAAGTACCGATGAAGACACCGGTGATAAACAAGACGCTATTATCGAAAAATTAAATGCATCCTGTATGTCAGCGAAAGATGCAATACGCGTATTTATTAGTTCAAAACAAGGAGTAGATTCGCAACCAAAACACCGTTCCAGCACGCAGTCCGCCCCAGAACAAATTATGAAATTTATTGGGCTACTTGAGATGACCGATGATAGTGACGAGCCTCATGAAAAAAAGGCATTGTCGTATTTGGAAAACGCTTCAAATGAAGCGCGACTTCGATTTATAGCATTTATAAAGAATTCTATTCGTTATATGCTACAAACTGTTCCTGGGTTATTATTAACATCTGAAAAAGGAAATGATAAAGAACATTATGTAACTTCGAATCACTGGAAGTTTGGAACTGCTCATAATAATGACATATCAAGGTGTATTGATACCCAGTATTCGGGACTTGCAACGTTCAGAGATAGCCCTGAAATACGAAGTGTAATGAGACGTATAAATAGTGGAAGTGACTATATCAATATGTCGTATTTAATTATCCAACTTATTCAGAATATACCAGTATCAACAAGCTCAAAACAAAGTAAACTGAAATATGAGGTGGTGAAACAAATGTATATTTATTTGTTTTATAAGACAATCGAGTTGTATAGTACCGTATCGGTAGGAGGAATGGGAAGCATTCGAATGAATGCATCGATGGTTCAGTCAAGTGTTGCGGACTTGGGTAATATGGATAGATCATTGATAGACGAGGTTGATGATGAGGAGTTTGATTTCATGGCGTCTCGCAGATCAACCTCGGACAAAATGAGAGAATTGTTAATAACGGTTATGACAAACGTAATTAAAATGAAAACTACAAATTGTATTACGTTGACAGAGATGCGTAAAGTTATGGCAAGCATCCGTCGCAAAGAAACGGAAGACATGCGTTATTCGTTTTATATGTCGAGTACTACAACTAAAACCGATGCATTTCAAATTAAGAAAACGATGTTGAAACTCCGCATTGGGGAATATAGCGTAGGAGCTCAAGTTGGATATCGTAAATATGACAGAGATTTTGATGAACGAGAACGAGATGCTAGAAATAAACGAATTGCGGAAGGAAAGGATGATCCAAATAAAAATCTTGAAGCATTTGAAGAAGAAACTATGCTACAAAATGAAAGTGATCCAGTTATAGACGGGCACCAGGCGATAGAACAGACTGAAGGAGACGAATATGTTCGCGATCAGCTAATGCAGAATGAAATTGAATTAATAAGTGGGTGCTGATAACACGCTCGTATAAATAAAATAGAACTAATAGATTAGAACTAATAGAACAGACTTACTAGAATTAAGTCAAATAGAATATAAATATTTTATTTTACTATAGTATAGTATAGTAATAAAATACAAAATGATTCCTCCTCAACCTAATACTGTAACTTCTTCTTTGGAGTTTTCAGAGACGCCGTCATCAAAACTGTCGTTGAATATTAATGCATTTAACGGAAATAAGACAAATTTTGGTGGAAAGTGCAACAAATAATTTTAATTATTTAGATATCTTTATTTTGAATTAATTATTTAATTATCGAATTATCTATAATTATAATTTTGTTTTATAATTATATAAACTCAACAAATTAATCTAACATCCTTTTATTTTAAAATGAAACGAATTCAAAAAGGTTCTGATGGCATGTATCACGTGAATGGTAAGTCATATAGGCATTTAATCGGCTCAAGAAAACAAGTGTGGATGGGATCTGCGTATAAAACGGATGGGCAACTGGTGAGGTCGGATTTTATTATGAATAAACATGGCAGAATTGTTTCTGCAAAGAAGCATGCTACTGCAAAAAAAGAAAACCGACTAGTAAAAGCGGGATATGGTACTCAAAAGGGTAAATTCGGCTACGTTTTAATTGGAAACAAAAAATCTAGAAGGGCAAAGTCTAGAAAGAATAAGTAGAATAAGTGAGCGATAGCATAATTTGGGTTCTATAGTAATTAATTATGATATAAAAACAATAGTAGAGTATTATATCATTTATAACTATACGTAAAGAGGCAAATGACAGATAATTCAGAAAGTGAACAGTGTAGTAAACCGTCCGTTATAGGTTCTGCTACCGTTTCTAAAGAAGAAATGATTGGACATATTAAAAAGTGGATTCAGTACGACAACGACATTAAGACTCTTCAGAATGAAATAAGAACAAAAAAAGAAAATAGAAAACAGCATACTGAACATTTGGTTAACATTATGAAAATGAATGAGATCGATTGTTTCGATGTGAATAATGGTAAACTCATGTATTCGCGTACAAAGGTAAAAGCCCCTTTGAATAAGTCGCAGTTGATTCAAACATTGATGGAGTATTTTAACAATGACGAACCGCGTGTCAGAGAACTGGAAGACCGCCTTATGTCCGCAAGAAAAGAAAAAATAACAGAAACAATTCGAAGAAAAATAAATAAATAAGTACGTAACATAATAAGAGTATAATACATAGTTATTTAATAATATACGAACTGCTTTGTAAACACAATGCTTCCCAATACAGGAAAAGCTATGCAGAGAATAAGTAAGTTGACGTCACGATCTGCTTCTAATTCTAAAACTAAAAATATTGTATCTATCCGTTCAAGTGAATTAGAAGAAGACATACTTGACTCATATGAAGGAACATTTACAAGTAGCGAATTTCAAAACATGTATTCAACTACAACTACGGGGGTTGGGGTTGGAATGAACGATCGCGGCGCTTCGGAATATAAGTGTATATACGCAATTGAAGATGAATTATATACGTCCGGACTACCGGAAACGTTTAATCTACGTAACTATACAACAAATTCAAATATGTGTAATGTGAACATATGTATATATCGCATTTGTAAAGGAAATAACATGTTCCCGTTTTTACAGTACAAGCTGATGTTAGATGTCAACAAAAAAAGTCTCATATTTCCATCATTTGCGTATAAATTTGATTCTACCGACGACGTATCCAATTCAAAGTCGGATACCGATTTTATGCAAACCGGATTTATGAGGCGGGTGAATGCAAGTGTCATGAAATGGTCGTCTGGGACATCGAGCGATAACCTTGAGTTTAAAGGAATGTATCATTACAACCCAACCGTAACTAGCGAAACGGTTGAAAGCATACATCCATCCTTTTCTTCTGATATGGATGGTGGTAAACCAAGAAGGAAAATACAAAAATATAACAAGTATAAATATTACAAAAAAAAAGAAGAGACGTCTCTAGACCAACCATTAGAGGAACGAGACGATTCAAGTAGTAGTAGTGATACAGACTCTAGTAGCAGCAGTAGTTATGATGATGATATTCCAACCCATCAAAAAATAAAAAAAGAAGCGTTATATTTGTTTTATCAAGATACTACTGATTATGAACCCGAATCGATATCAAATGAGTTGATGGAGGGAAGTCACTGGTGGTGGACATGTATTCATGAAATTTTTAACACGCGAAGGGTTTTGTATAACAAAGTTGGGAAAAATGTGAATGTACTGTTTAAATCTGAGCCTACTGCGCTTTTTCTAATGAACGAACGTGGAAATATTTATGAAACTCCGCATGTATTGTACAAAGGACTTCCTGAATATGTATCCATGGATGAAATGAGACTATTTGGACCTAGAAAAGAAATTGATGATAACAACATTTCAAGTTCTCGTAAAAAGTTTCTTATGGAAAAAAATGTAAATGAAATATTGTTACACGGGTCTCATTTTTATTTTTATGAATTTTGTGATGCAGTTCGTGGCGCTTGTTATACATATGACGAAGTAAGTAAACGATATGACAAAAATAATTCGAGAGAAGGTCAATACATATTTAGGTACGTTGTTTTCTTAGGTAAGATGAAAACTCTTATGTTTGATACCGGAAATGGGACAAATCATTTGTCAATTAATAACGCGTGTATGACAAGAGAAGTGTCATGGCCTCTAGAAGGCTATCATTCGATATACCATGGTAATTATAGGATTCGAAAAGAAGGAGTTAAAGAAGCAAATGATACATTGGATCGAAGTAAATACTTATATTCAGCATTCAGTGTTAGCGACCCGCATCGTTTTATTGGATTGACGTACCACCAATTTGATACAAAAAGTATACCATACGATATTGAAACAATATTTAAAAAAAAATCAAAATATGTTATTAAAATAAAATAGACTCACCAAATAAGAATAAATTAAATAATTAATAATCAATTAATTATTTATTTATAAATAAAGATCAAAATAAGTTGAATTTTTAAATGAATAGTGTTGTAAAGTTTTTACTAGTTATACTTATTGCATTTTTTATTCATATGATACTTAATGCGGTGGGGATTGAAATGAGTTTTTATATCACATATCTCGTATGGTTTGTTGTGCTCGGAATTTTTTTAGTTGCACTTCCAGAAGGACTCCCCAATATTTTGAAACAAGATGATAATGAATAGTTAATATTTAATATAATAATCGATAGTTAAGAATATTTTATATCGACTAGTTATATAACATTAACAATTTAAATAATCCAATTCAACTATGGACCCAACTAACCTTTCGAATGCGGTGAGCGACCGGTTGTCAAATAACTCATCTTCCAAAAATGTGGTAAAAAAGGTAGAATCCGAAACGAATCCTAAACAGCCCCATCATCATAATATTGATTATAATAGAGACTTAGAAGGTCTATTAAAAGATAATGCAGAAGAATGTGAATCGCTTGGAATATTGCATAGAGCATCCTATGAGAAATACAATCGACTGTCAAATTATATAAATATACCGGTTATCATTTTATCAAGCGCGATCGGGTTTGCAACGGGTATTGATATTGGCTATGAAAAAATGAATATTATATTGGGTATCGGAAGTATTTTTGTTGGAATTATAAAGTCTATCGATACATATTTTCAGCTTGGAAAGCGTTCGGAGTCGCACCGACTGTGTTCGTTACAATATCAACAAATTCACAAAAAGATTCAAATAGAGCTTGCTCTTAAACGACCCCAGCGACAAACTGCAAAAGATATGATGGCCGTAATCAAAACCGATATTAAAAATTTACAAGATATTAGTCCACTGATTGACCAAGATATTATTGATGCATACAACCAACGGTATGGTAAGTATACTACCGTAAAAAAACCGAATTTTGTAAACGGACTTACTGAAGTTATTGTAAACGACAATGAAGGAGAAGATGATGTACTTCATTCGAGGCCTAGATCTGAGTCTGGTTCTGACAACGACAATGACAATACTGATACTAATGTTGTAAATTCAAATACTAACTATGATAGCGGTACTGGAGGTGGGAATAATAATACAAATAATAGTAAGCGAAGGGGAAGTTTCAGGTCAATGGTAAAATCTTTTTCAAACAATAAAATTAATCTACCAATAAAAGTTGACGCGTTCGGTAAAGGGGGTGAAATGTCAGAATCTAATTTAAATAATCTTACTACAGTTGCTAGTCTAGTGTTTAAGAATAACAGTAATAGTGGTAGTAACAGCAACAGCATTGTAAATAATGATGCCAGTGCCAATACTAGAGGAAATGGGATTTTATCGTTGCCAAATATTACCGCAGAAACGTTGCAACAATTGCAACAATTGCAACAGTTGCAACAATTGCAACAGTTGCAACAAGAACCGATTGTAGAAAGTAGCAAGAACCTAACTCCTCCCGTATTGATAGGGACTGGACTTCAATCAAGAGGATATACTCCTAACTCAGAAGTATCTAAGATAGTGAGTCAACCGGTACAAAATAATAGTGTAGATCAACCTATGGGTGACAATGTTATTGTAACCATAGTCGACGATAGTCTTGACAATGGCGCAATGATGTAATTGATGGGTCAAGAATCCGTTAGACTTAAGTTATTACTGAATATGTTTACAAAGTCCAGATAATAACTTAATGCCGCGCGCACATGTTCATTTTTGGCATAATAGGATCCTTGTAATATAGTGTTTGTATCGTAGACCACATAACCTGAAAACAGAAAAATACCCAACATTGATAATAAATGGTGTTGCATTGTTGATTTTTCTACTTTCATTATAATAAAAACAATACGCGATATAATAATTGAGAGAATTCCGACAAATAAAATGATCCATGTTTTAAATCCAAGTTTAATACCAAATGATAACAGTACAAATCCTAAAATTGCCATGGATGTAAACACGGATATTGTTGATAGGATGACTTCATTGATTAACTCTGGCGAATAATTATTCAACCGTTTGACTTGGTAGAATAATAGGCCAAATAAGTAAGAGAATAAAGAGAATATTAAAAATTGTATTGCCGGTGGTATTTTTTCATGGAATGTGGATAAAACGATGATGATAACAATCGATAGAATGAAGATGAATACTGGTGTTATCTCAGGATTATTACTTCTATTCATTACGTAGTATGTTATACATAACTGTAAAATTACGATTACGATTACAACTAGTAAAAATGACCTTGTCGGTGTCATGTTGATGTGACGTTATTTAATATATATTATATTTTAAAATTGATACTAAAATATAATAAATGAATTTGTTTATATAGGAAAATAAAATGGACATGCAAACTGTTGGAGGTGGGAACGGAAACAAAAGAACGGAAGCGTACATTCATTCGGTTAAAATGTCGTTTCAGGCCAGACTGACAGATTATAAACGACGCGGTGGAGTTAATGATATTGATGCGTATCATGCGGACATAATGGAACTCGTAAAGTTGTTGGATGCGTCAAATATGGGCACAAGCGATGAAGTTTCGAAAAGAAAACGAATTAAGAATATTGTACCACTTTTTGATAGATGTATTGCAAAAAGAGCCAACGGCGAGCAGTGCACACGCAGAAAAAAAGAAGGCGAAGGATATTGTGGTACGCATATTAAAGGCCGACCGCACGGTTGTGTAAATGAAACCGATGAACATATTGTTACAAACAAAAAGGTGGAAGTATGGATACAAGAAATCAAAGGGATTGTATACTATGTAGATGCAAACAAGAATGTGTATGATCCTGAAGATATACTTGCAAATAAAATCAACCCTCGGATAATTATGAAACTTGAATAGCCCTGGTTACCGCATTTGAATCATGTAGTGCCAAGATGAGTTATTGTAAAATAAAATTGACTTTTTTTACAGTCAATTTTATATGTTGTAGCAGAGACTATAAAGGATGGAAGACCCAAGATATTTGTCTGGAGAACCCAAATTAAATGAAATGTTACGGGTTTTGGCGGAACGTGAAAGGGTATATTACAACGCCAAGAACGAGTTGAATGATATTCAAAAAAAACTCGATGGAATCTTATATGATGAGATAAATGGAAATTTTAAGGCAAACGAAGTGTTGAAACGCAAATTGATTTTGAAAAATTCGCAACAAAAAGACTCTCCCATCATCAAGCGAGGACGCGGTCGACCAAAAAAAAATAGAGAAGTTCATATGATTTGTCATGACGACAACGAAGACGTCACAGTTACAACTCCAGGAACAACCAACACGAGTGATTATATATCATCATGTGACACGTGTTTAGCAGAAGACGACGCATGCCAAGACCAAGATGAATACCAGGTTGGTCGGTTCAAAGGTGCAATGTACAAGTACATCAATGATGGGCTGTACATTGAAAATAGGGATGGAAAATGTTATGATATTCATACACTTGAATTACGCGGTTGGTACAATCCATATTTGTTGACGTATAAATGGTTGTAGAGTTGATTTTAATTTGGTCATACGCAGGGAGTCCCGCTCATAATCCCAATCTCTCAAAAAATCAAAAAATCAAAAAATAAGTATATTATATATAAGAAAGACCAACTTAAATTTTTATTTTTACTTTTACTTTAATTTATACAAATGGCACAAGAACGAGGACTTGAAATGGTTGCCCATTCAGCAATTATTGGTGTTGTTCTTTATTTTATTATGACAATGGTATTGAAACAGCCGCAACGCGTTGCCGAGGATAGATCAGTCGCTATTGCAGGAGTTGTGTTAGTATACATGGTTGTTTTTGGACATGGGTTACCAACGAGCATGTCGCCATCGTTTAAGTAGATGGTCCAATCCAACATTAGAAACATTAGAAGTCATCTGACGAATATGAATAGTAGTCGGTATCAGTACGAAATGGAGAGTGATCTGGTTCAAAACCCACGCGCTCCATTTCGTGCAATTGTTTTGCAGAAAGAAGCCATCGAATTTTAGCTGCGTCGCCATGTTCTTTGAGACGTTCAACAACACAAATTCCAGTTTCTTCGCGACCACCATGTTTCCCAATTACAATTTTGTTGGCAGAGTTTCGGCTTCGGTTCGTGTTGAAGAATACCATACTTTTTGTGTACATTTTTGTATCAAACCTAGGCCAGAACATATAGCTCTGGGATTCAGAACATACTGGGTCCCTTGTCCATCGTGCTGTTCCTGGACGAGCCATTCCCGGAAAAACGTTTGCTTTCTGAGAAAACAGCCAGAGTATTTTGAGTGGAAAACTCAGTTTTTTGTTGCGATTGTAAACGTGAGCATGACGCAAATCTGGTTCCAGGTGAACAGTTCGTTCGAACAACGCTTTGAATTCACCAACGGTAGTGCATGCAACCAGTTCGTCAGAACGTGAATGGATAAGGCACCACATCATGTCAAGAATGCTCTCTTGAATTTGAGACGACGAATCATATGATAAATCCGATCCTGTACTGAACGGCGTAATATATACTGCTACGCCGGTATCGGACAAGTAAAACCCCTTGTTTGATTCTTCTTGCGATACAGTGGTTTTGAATGGGGGAAGTAACCAGTTATTTCTGACTCGCCACTCGTCGAGTCGTTGTTCGTATATTTGATCCGAGTACTTGTGGTTCGCATTAAACTCGTCACGTTCCCAAATGTACATGTGTTCTGCGGTTTTGAAAACGGGTAATACTTTTGGTGCATCTGGACGCACAAGACTCAACCACATTGGTCTGCATTGAGACTGTGCTTCTTTCTCGAGTGATTCAAGGTTTGATGCTTGCCTGGCACGTTCACGAAGAAACCATTCTTCTTGAAATTTGTGATCGTATTCGGTCTTAGGAGCGGCGTCGGTGTAAGCAGTTCCAGCCATCTGTTGTTGTGTTCTCTGAGTAACTGCAGTTTTTTTAACAATCTTTGCCCAGCTTGACATGGTATTTTATATTTTATCTTTGGTAGATTGGAGTGTCGCTACTGTTAAAATATAAATATTAAAAATTAAAATCAATTTTTTATCGCCAATATCCCATCTCACACACACACACACACACACACACAAACACACACTGTTTTTCAAATCATTGTGAACCCGGCAGGTAAAAGGGATGTTTTCCCTATTATGCGGCCTGACCGTAGGGTTGTAAGCGTAGCGGTGGTGAGGTTAGTGGAAGCGTTGACGGTAGCGCCGAAAAGGTTGGCGGAAGTTAAGATTGTCGAATTAGAAAAAGTGGAGTTGGTTAAGTTTGCGTTTGTTAAGTTGGCGGAAGTTAAGTTACAATTTG
>JACCED011872531.1_pt1 | contig 18025 bp, 14 predicted proteins | sample 7455021 | NCBI WGS metagenome assembly JACCED01 (sample SAMN15323456, study PRJNA562643) | freshwater metagenome | isolation source: river surface water | place: USA:Blue River Watershed | collected 2017-08-19 | reverse complement strand
GTTATTATGTGGGAATAAAGGACATAATATGGTGACGGTGCTTCCTTCTGGTAGCGCATTAACGGCATTCACTACATCCGTCACGGTATCTTTTCTTACTTGCGTTCCCGAAACAGGTGAAATAGTTTTTCCAATACGGGAATAGAGCAGCTTTAAGTAGTCATAAATTTCTGTAGAAGTTCCAACTGTTGAGCGTGGATTGCTGGTGATCACCTTTTGCTCAATGGCAATGGCGGGTGCCATTCCTTTGATATAATCCACTTCGGGCTTATTCATACGGCCCATGAACTTACGGGCATAAGCCGAAAGACTCTCTACATAGCGTCGCTGCCCTTCTGCATACAGCGTATCAAATGCCAATGATGATTTTCCGGAACCAGACATGCCGGTAATGACCACCAATTGGTTTTTAGGAATTGACACATCCACATTCTTCAGATTGTGGACACGTGCACCCTTGATCACAATGTATTTCTTGGAATCTTTAACTGCTTCTTCGCTCTTCATTTTTTTCTAAAATGAACAATTTTCTGAAATGCCAAAAACCATTCATCGGCATATAATGCATTTCGTCCGCTAAAATACGTCTATCGTCGGTTCTATCTGGTATGTAAGGTGTCATTTCTTTGATATTGGCAAAATAATTGGATGATATCAGCATGCATAAATCAAAAATAAACGTGAGGGGAAAGGGTAACCAACAGCTACCATCTGAAAAACATAATCCATCACCTAAAATGAAAAATCATATGATCAATCCTATGAAGCTCCAAGTGAAAACCGACCAGGAGTTGGTTCACAGTTTTATTAAAGGCCACCAGCCCAGTTTAGAAGAGTTAATTAGACGCCACCAATCAAAAATCTATACTTCCATTTATCTCTTGGTAAAAGACCATTACCTGGCGGAAGATCTGTTTCAGGAAACCTTCATTAAAGTAATCAACAACCTGCAAGCAGGAAAATACAATGAAGAGGGAAAATTTCTTCCTTGGGTCATCCGGATTGCACATAATCTGGTAATCGACCATTTCAGAAAAGAAAAAAGAAGCCCTCAAATTATCAGTGTTGAAGGATTTGACATTTTCGATGTGCTTAAATTCTATGATGAACCCATCGAAACCAAAATGGTGAAAGAGCAGAGTTATACCGATTTAAAGAGACTAATCCAACTACTGCCATCGGAACAAAAAGAAGTCTTAATTATGCGCCATTACGGTGAGTTGAGCTTTAAAGAGATTTCAGATATCACTGGGGTAAGTATCAATACCGCCTTGGGCAGGATGCGCTATGCGCTCAATAATTTGCGCAAAATGATGCATGCTAAAGAGTTGGTTTTGAGGGTCTGAGGATAATTATTTCTTAAAAAATGCTGAGCTGTAAAATATGATGGCTTGATCTTGCGTTTTTAAAGAAATTGAAATGCTCATGCCTAAAGTAATTAGTCCTTCAGATTCCTCCTTTAACAACGATCCTATTGAGGAAATGAAGGAGCATTTTGTGCTACAAAATGAGCAAGAAATTCCACAATTTATGGTAAAAGAATTAGATGCACTCATCATCGAGCCATCGAAAATGAGTATCGAAAAAATTTTATCACACGCCAGGATGCTATTAAAAATTTAAGCTGAATTTACCTTTCCTGCTTATATTTGAACATGCTCCTAAAAGAACGTTATCAGGCCTTTGTAGATCATTTCTCTAAGCATCAACCCAATGCCGAAACTGAGCTGCATTATACCAATCCTTACGAACTTCTGGTGGCAGTCATCTTATCGGCTCAATGTACCGATAAGCGAATTAACCAGGTAACCCCGAAATTATTTGAACGTTTCCCCGATGCCCATCAACTTGCAAAAGCCAGTTCTGATGAGGTTTTCGAATACATCCGTTCGGTAAGTTATCCCAATAACAAAGCAAAACACCTGGTAGGGATGGCTCAAAAGCTCGTTCATGAGTTTGGAGCAGAGGTCCCTTCCGCTATTGAAGACTTGCAAAAATTACCCGGTGTAGGTCGAAAAACAGCCAATGTAATTGCTTCGGTTATTTACCAGGCACCTGCCATGGCGGTAGATACCCATGTTTTTAGGGTTGCCCGACGATTAGGCTTGTGTACCAATGCCAAAACACCCCTGGCTGTAGAGAAACAACTGGTCAAATACCTACCCGAAGATAAAATACATGTTGCTCACCACTGGCTAATTTTACATGGACGATATACCTGCCTGGCCCGGAGTCCGAAGTGTGAACAATGTCCCCTCAGTTGGTTTTGTAAATATTACCAGCAACAACATACAGAAACTGCTCTATTAAAAGCAGAAAAAGCTAAATTGCGCAAACTGGAAGCAGTTAAGAAAAAGAAGACCGCAAATAAAAATGGACGCATACTTAAGAAAATGAGTATCAAGTCTTAAAATGTTGAAAATATTTTGATAAAATTTTTAGCATTTTATAAATTTTATATACTTTTGAATTCTATAAACTAAAAATATGAGCAATACCGATAAATTAAAAGCCTTACAATTAACGCTAGATAAACTAGAAAAATCCTTTGGCAAAGGAGCCATCATGAAATTGGGCGATGACGCAGTAGAACCAATAGAGGCAATTTCTACCGGCTCACTCGGCTTAGATATCGCTTTGGGAATTGGAGGTTTGCCTAAAGGTCGTGTAATAGAAATTTACGGTCCGGAATCTTCTGGTAAAACAACACTGGCAACTCATGTAATTGCCGAAGCGCAGAAAAAAGGTGGTATTGCCGCGTTTATTGATGCAGAACATGCTTTTGATAAGTATTATGCTCAAAAATTAGGTGTAGACGTAGAAAATTTACTGATCTCTCAACCTGACAATGGAGAGCAGGCATTAGAAATTGCCGATAACCTAATCCGTTCAGGTGCCATTGACATCATTGTGATTGACTCGGTGGCCGCATTGGTACCTAAGGCAGAAATTGAGGGTGAAATGGGCGACTCAAAGATGGGCTTGCAAGCCCGTTTAATGTCGCAAGCCCTGCGTAAGTTGACCGGAACTATCGCCAAAACCGGATGCTGCTGTATTTTCATCAACCAATTACGTGAAAAAATTGGTGTGATGTTCGGAAACCCTGAAACCACTACCGGAGGAAACGCATTGAAATTTTATGCATCCGTACGTTTGGATATTCGTCGAATTTCCCAAATCAAAGAAAGCGATGAAGTTTCTGGAAACCGTGTACGAGTGAAGATTGTGAAAAACAAAGTGGCTCCTCCCTTCCGTATTGCGGAGTTCGATATCATGTTTGGAGAGGGCATCTCTAAAGCAGGCGAAATTATCGACCTGGGAGTTGATTTCGAGATCATTAAGAAATCAGGATCTTGGTTCAGTTATAACGATACCAAATTAGGCCAGGGCCGCGATGCTGTCAAAGCATTGTTACTAGAGAATCCAGATTTAATGGATGAACTGGAAACAAGAATCAAAGAAGTGGTTACCGGCGATAAGCTGGAAATCCAACCAGAATAAACAAAAAAGCCTCCGTAACGGAGGCTTTTTTGTTTATAGCTCATTTGATCAAAAGGCCATCCTGGCCAGCGGAGCAATACTTTGATCGACAAAATCTTTCTTTAAAAATTTATGATAACCGGCAATGGCAATCATGGCGGCATTATCGGTACAATATTCAAATTTGGGAATGAATACCTGCCAACCTTTTTTTTCAGCCATTTCTTGTAAGGCATTACGCAAGCCCGAATTGGCTGATACGCCTCCCGCAATGGCGATCTGATTGATTTGATACTCGGCAGCTGCCCTTTTAAGTTTTGAAAGAAGAATAGAAATGATTCTTTGCTGAATGCTGGCGCAAATATCCGGGAGATTTTTTTGTATAAAATCCGGATCTGCTTTCACATTTTTCTGAACGAAGTAGAGAATAGAAGTTTTTAAGCCGCTGAAACTAAAATCTAAGCCGGGTATTTGAGGCTCTGGGAAAGAATAGGCCTCTGCCGATCCAGATTGAGCATATTGATCGATCAAAGGACCACCAGGATAAGGCAAGCCAAGAATTTTAGCTGATTTATCAAAAGCCTCACCTGCAGCATCATCCAAAGTCTCTCCCACAATTTCCATGTCGAAATAATCATTCACTTTTACAATCTGTGTATGACCACCAGAAACCGTTAAACATAAAAAGGGAAAATTAGGCTTCGGATCCTGGATAAAATGAGCCAAAATATGCGCCTGCATATGGTTTACCTCCATCAAGGGAATATTTTTGGCAAGTGCAAAAGCCTTGGCGAAAGAAGTCCCAACTAAAAGTGAACCTAAAAGTCCGGGGCCACGGGTAAAAGCTACCGCATCTACCTCATTTTTGCTTATTTTAGCAACAGAAAAGGCTTCCTGAATGGCGGGTATGATATTTTGCTGATGGGCTCTCGAAGCTAATTCTGGAACAACACCGCCATAATGTTGATGAACAAGCTGATTTGCAATAATATTAGAGCGAATTTCACCGTCTATACAAATAGCAGCAGAAGTCTCATCGCAAGAAGATTCTATTCCAAGAATAATGGCCAAAACTGTATAAAGTGTTTTTTGTTGAACTAATTTAATTCCGAGACAAAGCTATCAAAAAAGCGGCAAAAATAACTTTATGGGTGGTCACATCAATTTTTTTGATGTTTGCGGCATTGGTATTTTCGCTTCAATTCAGGCCTGTTCAAACCTATTTCGCACAAAAACTGGCAGCTTATCTTGCTGAAGAGCTCAAAACCCGTGTAGAAATCGAGGGACTTTACATCAAGCCTTTTAAATCTTTGGTACTGGAAGGATTATTCATCCAGGATCTGGATAAAGACACCCTGCTCAATGCAGATGAGTTAAGTCTGGACATCAATGAGTTTTCTATCAATAGAAGAAAAATAGCCGTGAGGACCGTCCGTTTGAGCGATGCTCAATTCTATTTAAAAAAATACAAAAACAATAAGAGTAACCTGAGTTTCATCATTAATTATTTCAATACCGGTAGTCCTGAGGTAAAAGAGCGTAAACCCTATGAACTCACATTCAAAGAAATTGAGCTCAAGGGAGTCCATTTTAAATACAAAAACTACAATGCTGAACCTAATACTGGTGGCATTGATTATAACAACCTGGATATCAGAAACCTCCAGGCAACGATCGCTAATTTAGACACCAAAAATCACCTTGCAAAAGCAGAGATCAAGGGGCTGAGCTTCCGTGAAAAATCAGGGTTTTACCTTAAAAATTTAAGCACCATTGCCATCATCGATTCCAACAAAATGGAATTTAAGAACTTATTGCTGGTGACCCCTCAAACCACGATCAGGGATTATTTCGTAATGAAATTCAACAGTTTTGATGACCTCAATCATTTCAACGACCGGGTGCAGATGAATGCCCGCTTCCTTAATTCAAGGGTTTTGTCTACCGATATTGCATATTTCGCTCCTGAACTGAGCAAAAATTACATTGATGTTAAACTGAACGGCCAGATCAGCGGCTATGTCAAATACCTCAAAGGCAAAAAGTTGACTATTTCCTCGGGTGAGCATACCTTAATCAAAGGTGATTTTACTGTAAAGGGTTTGCCGGTGATCAAAAACACCGTTTTCGAATTGCAATTCGAGGAATTAGCAACTACAAAAAAAGATTATGAGCTGATTCTGGAAAGAATTACCGGGAACAAAAACAATCAATTGCCAGATGCATTCGCTCAGCTCGGCGACATTTCATTTAAAGGTTCATTCAGTGGCTTTACCGATGACTTCAGCACAAAGGGAACGTTCAAAACGGAACTTGGTGATTTATTCGCCGACCTGAAAATGAATATGAGGGACCATCAGATCCCCGAATACGAAGGCATGATCGAAACCGAAAGCTTTGATCTGGGCGCATTTTTAAACCAAGCTGATTTAGGCAAAATCAATATCGACGGCACCTTCAAGGGGCAAGGATTTAAGCTGGAGGAGCTCCAAAATCAGTTGAATCTGAATATCAATTTCATCGATTTTAAACGCTATCGCTACCGAGATGTATTGGTAAACGGAGCGGTAGAGCAACGGGTATTTAGCGGCCAGATCAACGTGAATGATGAGCATCTGAATTTGAGTTTTAACGGCAAGATGAATCTCAACCCGGAATTACCGGTTTTCAATTTTGCAGCCAAAGTTCAAAAAGCAGATCTCTTTGCACTGAACTTACTCAAAGACAGTATCCTTATTGACGGTGAATTGTACACCAATTTCAGTGGGAACCGATTGGAAAATATCCAGGGAGAAATCATGGCCAGGAATGTTTGTTTAAATAAACAAGGCACTTTCCATTTCATCGACTCTATCTATTTAGCCGGTAGAGGCTTGGGCAATAATCGAGCAATTATTGCCGAATCTGACCTATTAAGTGGAAGTTTAAAGGGCAAATATGATCTGGGTACCCTGCCTTCCTATTTTAAGTCGGTCGTAAAAAAATACATTCCTTCTCTACAAAGTCAGATTGTTCCATACAAGCCTCAGCAATTTGAGTTGAACCTTAATTTGAAGAATTTTGAACCCATCGGTTTATTTGTAAAAGATCTCCGTATTCCGGAAGGTGCCATCCTGAATGGCAAATTCGATTCAGACAGCAATATTTCAACCATCAACGGTTTTGCCCGGAGCATACAATACCAAAAAATCAAGGCAAATAACCTGATCGTCGATGAATCGACCGAGGATAACCAGATGAATATTTTCCTCACATCAGACCGCATCGATCTGACCGACAGCATCTATCTGAAAAATGTCAACGTTGCAAATATTCTTCGAAACGACAGCTTGAGCCTCAACATCAAACTTTCTGATAAGGATGCCAATAACCAACTCGACTTAAACGGTTTAGTAGAGTTTAGGGCCGATAGTTCGGCGAAATTGAATATTCTGCCTTCTGATGTAGTGATCAATAGAGAAACTTGGAGGATCCAGGATAAAGTGAAAATCAGTTTCAATCACGGAAAAACTTTCATCAGCAATTTTGGTCTTTTTAGAAACAATCAGTTGATTACGGCAGACGGAGTAATCTCTTCTGATCCGAATGACATGCTTAAACTGGGCTTCCGCCAATTCAAATTAAACACACTCAATCCACTGACCAAAGCCATGGGCATTCGCTTGAAAGGTGAAATGAACGGCCAAGCGGGCTTAAGGGCACTGAGCGGTAAAACAAGAATTGCCTCTAGCTTAAAAATCGATTCGCTGGATTATAATGACAACTTCATCGGCGACTTGAACTTGGGAGCTGATTATGATAACGACATTAAATTGGCTTCTCTAAATATGGGAATCACCAATCGGGGCATCAAGAGTTTAGACATTCAGGGTACTTACGATGCGGATCCAAGCAGGGACCAATTGGATTTAGATGTGTATCTGGATAAAAGCCCGTTAATTATTTTAGAGCCTTTCATAAAAAATTTGGTATCGGATTTAAAAGGAAATATTTCCAGCAATCTGAAAGTGACCGGTAAACCGTCCAATCCGCAAATCAATGGTAACCTGGGTCTAAACAATGCCAGCATGACGGTGAACTATTTGAAAACAAACTACCGCATCAATCAACAGCTTCAGGTAAACCAAAGTATCATCGATCTGAACGACTTGCGCATCAAAGACATTAACAATAATGAAGCATTGGCAAACGGGACTGTGGATATGAGCAATCCGAATAATCCGATCATCAATGTAACATTGGTGGCTAATAAATTCATGGCGCTCAACACTACACCTAAAGACAATTCATCCTATTACGGCACTGCATTCAGCACCGGCGTGTTCAGCTTTGATGGCCCTACTGACAATATGAGTATCAACATCGATGCAAAAGCAGAAGCAGGTACCGTTTTCAATATTCCACTGAATTCGGCTGAAAAAGTGAGTGAGAGTGATTTCATTCTGTTTGTGGGAAGAGACAGCACTAAAAAAATCAGAAAAGAGAATTTTTTCAAGGGTCTGAGCATGAATTTTTCTTTGAGTGTGGATGAGGCATCCGAAGCAAATATCTATACTTCCTTGGGCCGATTAACTGGAAGAGGGAAAGGGGATTTAAGTTTGAACATCTCGACCCTTGGTGATTTTGGAATGTTTGGAGATTATTTGATCTCTGAAGGAAAATTTGAGTTCACGGCTAAAGACTACATCAATAAAGTATTTGATATAACGCAAGGCGGATCCATCCGATGGACGGGCGACCCAAGTGCGGCTACTATTAATTTGGCTGCAAAATATGGTGTAAGAACCAGCTTGAGCCCCTTGTATACCGCTGCCGGACTTGCCCCGGATGATAGCCGTGTACCAGCAGAAGCGGTGATGAATTTAAGTGGCAATCTACTCAAACCCGATATCAGCTTCGGGCTCAATTTCCCGACCAATTCTTATGTAAAGGATCAATTGCAAGGTTATTTGAGCGATGTAAACAATGTCAATCAGCAGGCGCTGAGCCTGATCGTTCGGCGCAGCTTTGCTCCGGGAAATGGTTCGGCTACCGTTAGAGACCAGATCAACACCACTGTACTCAGTGCGGGAACTGAAATCGCATTTAACCAGCTGAATAACATCCTCAGTCAATCTTTAAATTTGAATTTTGTGGATCTCAACATCCGTTCTCTGAACGAGGCCAGCGCTTCGGTTCGTTTACTCAACGACCGTTTGGTTTTAACCGGTGGGGTAACCGACCGTCGGGCAGCGATTACCGATTTTGATGTACTTGGAAATGAAGTTGCCAGAGATTTTGAGGCTTCTTACCTCATTAAAAAAGACGGGAGCCTCGTACTCAGAGGATCTAATCGCTTGGGCAATCGTAATTCATTGACCATCACCAACCAGGAATATGTAAGTGCCATTGGTTTGGTTTACCGTCGCGATTTCGACAATTTCGGAGAATTCCTCTATCAGCTGATTGGCAAAGAACGCAGAGAAGAGCGATTGCGTCAAAGCATGAACAAAGCCAAGGAAGAAGCTAAAAAAAATAAGAAAAAACCTTAAGATTGGTCTTTCATGATGGTGTGACCCATCTTATCTCTTTTGGTCTTCAAATAAGATTCATTGTGCTGGTTGGACGGCACTTCTATCGGAACATTTTCCACCACCTCTAATCCATAACCTATTAAACCAGCACGCTTGGTGGGATTGTTTGACATCAATTTCATTTTGGTAATCCCCAGACTGCGAATAATTTGTGCCCCAACGCCATAATCACGCTGATCCATTTTAAAGCCTAATTTCAGATTTGCTTCTACGGTATCGAAACCATTTTCTTGCAAACTGTAAGCATTCAATTTATTGATCAAGCCAATACCTCTGCCCTCCTGATTCATATAAATGATGGCGCCCTTGCCTTCTTTCTCAATCATTTGCATGGCTGCATGAAGCTGAGGTCCGCAATCGCACCTGCAGGAGCCAAAAATATCGCCGGTGATGCAAGAGCTATGTACCCTCACCAGCACGGGTTCATCGGCAGACCAGGTTCCTTTTACCAGTGCTAAATGTTGCTCCCCGGTATTGATTTGCGTATAGGCTACCAAATCAAAATTTCCCCACTCTGTAGGTAATTGAACGGAAACCTCTTTTTTAATTAAACTTTCGTTACTCAGTCTGTATGCAATCAGATCTTCGATAGAAATGATTTTGAGATCGAATTTTTTAGCAATCTCCATCAGCTCGGGTAAACGTGCCATCTCTCCATTTTCGTTCATGATCTCCACAATCACACCGGCAGGCTCAAAGCCAGCCATCCTGGCTAAATCAACCGCGGCTTCGGTATGACCTGCCCTCCGTAATACACCGCCTTCTTTAGCACGCAAAGGGAAAATATGACCGGGTCGGCCCAGATCCTCAGGTTTGGTATCCGGATTGATTAAAGCCATGATCGTTTTAGATCGATCGGAAGCTGAAATTCCGGTGGTACAGCCATTACCAATCAAATCAACAGAAACAGTAAAGTTAGTTTCGTGTGTGGCAGTATTTTTACCCACCATCAGATCCAACTTTAAATCATCGCAACGCGACTCGGTGAGGGGAGCACAAATCAATCCACGACCATGGATGGCCATAAAATTGATCACTTCCGGACTAGCATTTCGTGCGGCAGTTAAAAAATCGCCTTCGTTCTCTCTGTCCTCATCATCTACCACAATAACTACTTTTCCGGCTTTAATATCGGCTATTGCCTCTTCAATCGTGTTGAGCATGATCTTAATTTAACTTCTAAATAGAAGTGTTGATTTACGCAAATTTAGCTATTCTAAAAGCAAAATTATGCGCATCGCATTAAATGGGTAGCTATTATGACAATTCAGTAGTAGCTTTTTTGCCTTTGAACTTCCAAATCTTCTTAAACCATTGCTTATACAATTCAGCATCAAATAAGACGGAATCTACGCTCGCTTTGTAGGTGAGGAATGCACCCAAAGGAGCCAACACAATTACCGCAATCCAAATTCCCAGAATGGGAGAAAGCGCCCCTTCTTTTGCATACTTCTCCCCAATGGTAGAAATGATGTGATAGAATAAGAAGAAAATCACTGACATGACCACTGGCAAGCCCAATCCCCCTTTGCGGATGATGGCACCGAGCGGAGCCCCAATGAAAAAGAGTACTAGACAAGAAACGGCAAGAGATATTTTTTTGTGATACTCCACCACAAAATGCCTGATTTTATCTGCATAGTCGGCATCTAATACAGTTTTTGTAGAAAGGACATCCTTTACCCCCCTCACTTGTTCGGAAGCCATACTGTAAATTCGTGAGCGGTCTTTAATGGGCAAATAGCTAAATATATCCTCCGATTTTAAAGTTCCCTTTTTTACCGGTTGAGCCTTGGTATCCATCTCTAATATTTTATACCTGTATTTTAATGCCTGAAAAACAGTTTGCCTGTTGCTATCTGATTGTAATGCAATGGAATCACGGTAATAACTCAATTGCTTCATGTTCATCATGGCGTAATTAGATTTGAATAAGTTCTCATCTGTACGCTGCATTTTAAAGCCCGATAAGTCGAATTTTTGTTCGGTTTCCTTGAATTTTGATCTCGTAAAACGCTGACGAGGATTATAGGCACCATCGCTGGAGCTTTCTTCATACCTGATTCCATCCTTTAACTTTAGAATCAAATAGGAATCGTCAGCAGTTTTAAACATTTTTCCTTCTTTGGCCATCACCACATTCACATTACCGCTGGGATTCATCCGATCGTAGATCACCACACCATGCAGGGTTTGTCCGTCAGCATCTTTTTTATCAACCCGTATAGAATATCCTGGAATACTATTATTGAAAATCCCTTCATTGATCAAAAAAGCAGCTTTTTGATTTCTTACGTCCCAAAGCAAGGACCCCATTTTTAAATTGGCAACAGGCAACATGTAATCTGAAAAAAGAAAGGCTGCTACACTCAACATACCGATCAGGATGATGAGTGGATACATGGCTCGGCGCAGAGAGATGCCTGCCGATTTAATGGCAACCAGCTCATAATTTTCGCCCAAGCTGCCAAAAGTCATGATGGAGGAAAGGAGAACAGCCAAAGGGAGCGCCATGGCCACATTGGTAGCCGAGGCATACATCAGCAACTCCAAAATAACATACCATTCGAAGCCCTTGCCTATTAAATCATCGATGTATTTGAATAAAAATAACATCAACAAGATGAACATCACTATTAGAAAAGTGACAATAAAGGGCCTGATGAATGCTTTAAGAAGTAAAAAGTGAAGTTTTTTCACATGACAAAAATAGGGAAATTATACCCTAAGCACCCAGAACGCTGATTAAATATTGGATCTGGTTATCTAATATCAATTTTCTTTCGGCAAATGTTTCTTCGGTAGCAAAGTCGGTGATCAATAAAGCCACATCATTGGTCAATTCATCCTGCACAATTTCCATCTCAAAATAACAATGAGGCTCGTCATCCAACCATTTAAATTTCACCAATTTATTTTCTTTGATGCTCAATAACTTGGCTTTTTGTTCTTCACCATCCCAAGTAAAAGTATAAACCTGATCTCTGTAATTCACATCATCGGCAAACCACTGGGCTAAACCATTGGGTTCACTTAAAAAACTGAATAAAATTTTGGGGGAGGACTTGATTTCGTACTCAAAAGTAAATTTTTTCTTTTCCTGCATTTTAACAATACTTAATGGTAACCGCCGGGCGAAATTTACCAATTGTTTCTAAAGAAAGGTATTTTATCCTATATTTGCAAACCAATTTAAATTGGACCTGGCGGGGTAGCTCAGCTGGTTAGAGCGCAGGATTCATAACCCTGAGGTCGGCAGTTCGATCCTGCTCCCCGCTACAAAAAATGCCTCCATGGAGGCATTTTTTATTTCTAAATTGATCATCCGTCTATTTTGTGGTTTTCAGTGCCATTTCAACTGCTTTTTGAGCATTGATGATTCCACCACTGGAACATAAATCCGAAAAACTCAATCGGGTGTTGCCCTGATCTCCCTTTACTTTCACCTTTTGTTCCACTTTTTGTACCGATTGTACAATCAAATCTTTTACTTCAATTGCACTGAGTTTAGGGAAATAAGATCTTAAAATCGCCGCCAAGCCCGAAACCACTGGAGCGGCCATACTGGTACCATTGATCTGTTTGTATTTTGAATCGGGAACACTCGAATAAATTTTGACACCGGGAGCAAAAACATGCACACTTTTTTTGCCATAATTAGAAAAATCTGCCGCAAGCTCTTCGTTGTTCTCCCAGCCGGAGGCACCAACTTCTAGCCATGCCTGAGCCATTCCCATATTCAAACCTGTACTGTCTGAATAGAAGCGGGTGGGATAGTTTTTGCTGATGTCGGTGTTTTTAGCATCATTGCCCGAAGCATGTACCAAAAGCACATCTTTTGCTTGTGCATACCGGACAGCCGAATCGACCACGGCCTTGTTCCAAACATAAGCCTTGCCGAAACTCATATTGATGATTTTTGCGCCGTTGTCAACTGCGTAACGAATGGCATTGGCTACATCCTTATCACGCTCATCGCCATCGGGTATCACCCTCAAAGCCATGATCTTTACCTGGTCGGCTACCCCATCTAAACCCTTTTCATTATTTCTAATAGCCGCAATGATGCCTGCCACGTGGGTACCATGCTCTGCATCAGGTCCTTTAACATCCGGAGAGCCGTAAAAACGCTCGCTATTGTCTTCATACCGATCACCTACCATAGCTCTCGGATCATAATCTAAATTGAGATGATACTTGAGCTGTGTGTCATAGTGTTTGAAGGTTTCATCTATTTCTTCTTTTAGTTTGCCGAAGTCGGGCTCCTCTTTTAAAGAAGATTTAATGGCCTTCAATGTCCTGCTCTCCAAATCATTTTCAGCTTTATAGTCTTCAAAATCAGCTAGTTTTGGCGAAGAATTGCCCATTTTATCGAGTATCTCTTGAAGCGTTTTCTTGAAAAGGGAAATGCTGTAAAATCCTGCTTTCGCTTGCTCCAGCTCCGCCATGTAATCAGAAATCAATCGCTGGTAAAGCTCAAACTCCTTTCGCTCTTCGGGAGAAAACGGGGTAGTATTTAAAGCTGATTCGTATGTTGGTTTGAGCTTACGGATGAGTCTCACCATTTCCGTATTGTCGTATTGTACATTCCCTTTTGCCGAGCCAATGAAATTCCAGCCGTGTACATCGTCTGCATATCCATTCGCATCGTCATCTTTGGCATTACCCGGAATTTCTTTCTCGTTTACCCACATCACCTCTTTTAAATCTTCGTGTTCAGTGTCTACTCCCCCATCAATAACCGCAACTATTACGGGTGTTGCTGTCCTATTTTTTAACAATTGATACGCTTTTTCAGTGCTGATACCAAAAACACCATCCTGTTTAAGGTCTAAATGATGCCAATTATTTTTTGGTTTATCTTTTGATTGACCTAAAAAAGTAAGGGGTAAAGCAAAGAGGCAGACAAAAATTAGCGATTGATATAATTTCCATTTCATAAGCTGCAATTTACACCAAAAAGCGAGGCATTCGCAAACCATCATCATCAGGAACGACCTCAAAAATTGATTATTGTTTTATGATGACCAAATTAGTGGCGATCGGATTGATTTTTTGTTAAAGATTGTTAAAAAAGGATGGGAAAGACCGAATCCGTTTAGATTAGCTTACAGATTAAAATAATTGATGTTTAGCACAATTAAAGCTATCTTTGCAAGATGTTTAGGTTAAGGCGTATAAGTTTGATTGGTTTAACAGTTTCGCTCTTATTGATCGGACAAGGCTGCAAAAGTAAGTTCGAGAAATTAAGAGAGAGCACAGATATTGCAAAAAAATACCAGGAAGCAGTTAAACTCTACGAGAAAAAAGACTATACCAAGGCCTTGATTCTTTTCGACGATCTGGTACAACGCTATCGCGGACGGGCCGAAGCCGAAGATCTTTATTACTATTTTGCCTATACCAACTACAAACTGAAAGACTTTACGACTGCCAGGTATCATTTCAAAACATTTGCAGACACTTATCCAAGCAGTCCAAAAGCAGAAGAATGCCGTTACATGGCGGCCTATTGTTTTTACCTAGAGTCTCCCACCTATTCTTTGGATCAGGTTAATACGCTTAAAGCAATTGAGGCCTTACAGCTATTTATCAATCTTTATCCAAAAAGTGAACGTGGACAGGAAGCCGGTAAGCTTATCCAGGACTTGAGAGACAAACTCGAAACTAAATCATACGAAAACGCTAAACTATACCTCAATATAGGCGATTACAAATCGGCAGTGATTGCATTCAAGAATTCAATGCGTGACTTTCCGGATACGAAATATGCAGAAGAAATGGAATTTTTGACCATCAAATCTCAATATTTATACGCCAAGAATAGCTTCGAGGAAAAACAAGAAGAGCGTTTTTTGGAAGCCATCCAATTGAGCAACGATTTCGCCGATAATTATCCTTCCAGTAAATACCTGAAGGAAGCAGAACAATTAAAGAAGGATTCTGAAAAAGATATCATAACTGTAAAAAAACTCTTAGCCAGCATTGCTGCCGAACAGAAAGCCAAGGAAGCTAAGCCAGAAGAAAATAAAAATCAAAATGATGACAAATAAACCAACAGTTCCAAGCAGTACCATCACTCGTGATCTGCGTGAATTAGACAAAGAAACCGATAACATCTACGAATCGATCGTGGTGATTGCGAAGCGTGCCAACCAGATCTCTAATAACATGAAAGAAGAGCTGCATGCTAAATTGGCTGAGTTTGCTTCTTCAAACGATAATCTAGAGGAAGTTTTTGAAAATCGCGAACAAATCGAGATTTCAAAACACTATGAGCGTTTGCCAAAACCTACTTTAATTGCGGTAGACGAATTCATCAACGGTAAAGTTTATCACCGTAATCCGTCTAAGGACCAAAACTCCTGATAAACACAGGTTTATGCTTCAGGGCAAAAAGGTCATCCTGGGTGTTTGCGGCAGTATAGCCAGCTACAAGGCAGCTCATCTCATTCGCCTATTGGTGAAAGAGGGGGCTGAGGTCCAGGTACTCATGACCAAAGACGCCACTGAGTTTATTACGCCTTTAACTTTATCTACTCTTTCCAAGCGTCCGGTACTGGTTGAATATTTCAAACCAGACACCGGAGAATGGAATAACCACGTTGAATTGGGCCTTTGGGCCGATCTTTTGCTCCTGGCGCCGGCAAGTGCCAACACCTTGGCTAAAATGGCCAATGGTATATGTGACAACCTGCTGCTGGCTACCTATCTTTCTGCCAAATGCCCGGTATTCTTTGCTCCCGCGATGGACTTAGACATGTGGAAACACCCTTCAACTACACAAAATGTGGATCAATTGGCTAAGTCCGGGAATCGCATCATTCAACCCGCTTATGGTGAACTGGCCAGCGGATTAATTGGCGAAGGCCGGATGGCTGAGCCTGAAGAGATTGTTGATTTCCTGAATCAGGAACTAAAAAAAAAACTTCCGCTAAGCGGTAAAAAAGCACTGGTTACCGCGGGCCCCACTTATGAGGCCATCGATCCGGTCCGGTTTATTGGCAATCATTCCTCAGGAAAAATGGGCTTCTGCATCGCTGAAGAGCTGTACCAACTGGGTGCCGAAGTGGTTTTGATTAGCGGACCAAGTGCACAGCAATTGAATTTCAAACAAATTAAACGAGTAGATGTAGTATCGGCTGCACAAATGCACGAGGCTGTAAGTAAGCACTATTCGCAAGCAGACATCACCGTGATGAGTGCAGCGGTAGCCGACTATCAGCCTGAGTTGGTTGCGAAAGAAAAAATCAAAAAGAAAGAAACTGCATTTTCTATCAATCTGGTAAAAACCGTTGACATCCTCTCCGAATTGGGTTCTAAAAAGAAATCGGGGCAAGTACTCATTGGATTCGCCCTTGAAACAGAACACGAGCAGGAACATGCCATCCAGAAATTGCAAAAGAAAAATCTGGATTTAATTGTGTTGAACTCACTAAAAGATGAGGGAGCCGGCTTTAAAGGCGACACCAATAAAATCACCCTCATCGATAAGAAGCTGGAAATAAAGACGTTTGAACTAAAGACTAAAAATGAAGTAGCGACAGACATCTGTCAAAAAATATTATCTTTATTATGATGTATAAGAGACTGTTTCTGCTCTTTAACCTCTGTTGCCTGTTCACCAGCCTGCATGCACAAGACCTCAATACCCGTGTGCAAATTCTTTCTCCAAAAGTTCAAAGTGCCAATAAAAGGATTCTAGATGTGTTGGAAAGCGGCATTGTCGAATTCATGAATGGCAGAAAATGGAGTACCGATGTGATCAAACCGCAAGAAAGGATTGATTGTAATTTGGTGATCAACATTACCGAATGGGACGGATCATCCCCCAATTTTAAAGCCGAGGCACAAATACAAGTAAGCCGTCCGGTTTACAATTCCTCTTACAACAGCACTTTACTCAATCTAAGCGATCAGTTTTTTGATTTTTATTATGTCGAGGGGCAGGCCATCGACTTTTCAGATCAAAATTATATTTCCAATTTAAGTTCATTATTGGCTTTTTATGCCAATATCGCGGTTGGCCTCGACTACGACTCGTTTAGTAAAATGGGCGGCAACCCTTATTTCGCGAAAGCACAAAACATCTTAAACAATGCCCAAAATTCGCCCAATGTGGGCTGGAAAGCTTTCGAAGGTCTCAGAAACCGCTTTTGGCTGATCGAAAATCTGAACAATAAAAGTTTCATTCCACTTCGGGAAGCTTTCTACGTGTACCACCGCAATGGGTTGGATGAAATGAGCGATAACCCTGCTAAAGCTCGTCAAACCATTGCCCAGCTCTTACCAGAATTAGAAAAACTTGATCAGCAAAAACAAGGCGCCATGCTCACCCAGTTATTTTTTACCGCAAAAGCTGATGAGCTGATCAATATTTTAAAAAATGCCAATACACCCGATAAAATGAGGGCTGCGCAAATTTTGATGAAACTCGATCCGACCAACGCTGCAAAATACGAGTCACTTAAAAAATAGCGCTTCATCGCTTTTTTTGAGGAAATAGAATCTGGCAAAATTCCTATTTTAGCGAAAAACCCAGCCATGCTGCAGAGGCTCTCCATAAGCAATTACGCACTCATCGATCAATTGAATATCTCCTTCTCCAAGGAGCTGAATATCATTACCGGAGAAACAGGAGCAGGAAAGTCCATTATTTTGGGAGCCTTATCACTCATTCTCGGTCAGAGGGCTGAGAGTAAGTATTTCTATAATCAAGATAAAAAATGTGTAATTGAGGGAATTTTCGCTATTCAAGATTATCATTTGCAGCAGTTCTTTGCAGACAATGATTTGGATTATGAGTCCGAAACTGTTTTAAGACGTGAAATTTCTGCCGATGGGAAGACCCGTGCCTTTATTAATGATACCCCGGTTAACCTGGCTCTCCTTAAAAATTTAGGTGAACAGCTGATTGATATCCATTCGCAGCATGCCACGCTTGCCATCAATACAGAAGATTTCCAATTGCT
>JACCED011534552.1_pt1 | contig 18037 bp, 13 predicted proteins | sample 7455021 | NCBI WGS metagenome assembly JACCED01 (sample SAMN15323456, study PRJNA562643) | freshwater metagenome | isolation source: river surface water | place: USA:Blue River Watershed | collected 2017-08-19 | reverse complement strand
TATCATAAACCGTCTTATATATATCTTCTGAACAAGTCCAAAGATACAATGATAAGATTTGAACAGGATTTAATTTACAATCGAAAGTGGTTATAAGTTCAATTAATTTTATTTTTGCATCATTATATAACATAGTATTTTTATATTTGTCTAAAAATCCAACTAATGATTGTTCACAGAATTCGGATATTTCGAGATTTTCCATTATTTCATTATTCACATTTAAAAATGTTCCAAGATTCATCTTGTCCAAAATTGTACCACAATTAACAATTTCATTACCATATACTTTATCATATGATGTTAACATTTTGTATTGAATATTTTTCTTCTGAATATCTCTTAGTTTGTTTAGTCTGAATGTTTCAATTTCATTCAAATCTGAATTTTCCCCAAAATTGAAATTTAGTGAATTCATCCAGAATTTTGGTGTAAATCCATTTGAATCCATTTTGTTTAAATCTGCTCCCATATTAAGTAACGTTTCAAATAATTGTCTATTCTTCATTTGAATCGATATTGTAAGGGGAGTAATGCCATTACCCATATTTAGATTTACAAGATCTGAATATTCATATGACCCATATGAATTTGTATATTTTTTCAGAATTTCACAACCCTTTGAAACAATATCAGAATCAGTACTCTTAATAAGTTCTAGTAGTGGAGTTGTAATTGGCTCAGTAAATAATTCTGTTAGAAGAGTTTTATCTGCATAAAATTCCGCCTTATTAAATTCATTATCTTTAATTTCCATATTTATATTATTTTTAATAAGATATTCGGAAATATCAAGATATTTACCTTTTACAGCGATATGTAATGCGCTCATTCCATTTAATGTAACATCATTGATATTTGCTCCTAATTCAATAAGAGTTTTTACAGCGGCAAATCTATTATAATGACAAGCCAAATGTAAAGGTGTTGCTCCTTTTATAATATGATTCGAATCAGAAGTTTTTATATTAATATTCGCACCAAATGAATGTAAAACTTTAATACATTCTACTTTATTTACTTCTGCTGCTGCAAGAATTGGATTAAATCCATCGATCTGAGCTGAATTACTCATATCATTTAATAATGATTCTACCTTATCCTTGGGTAGAAATTTAAGAAGAACTTCTAAAATTTTATTTTGTCCATTTCTGCAGCAAAGAATAATAGGATTATCACGATTCTTATTATAACATTCAAGAGATGCACCTGATTCTAATAGTGCTTCTACAACCGATACATAACCTTTCTGACAAGCTGGGATTAATGGTGAATCTCCTTTGAAATTTGAAATATTTGGGTCTGCTCCCTTTTGCAATAAGCTTAGAACAATATCAAGATGACCATTACAAGAAGCAATCCATAAAGCAGTAGCTCCCATATTATTTTGTCTATTTACTTGTTCTGTTGTAAGATATTTTAATAGAATATTAACAAGAGTTATATTTCCACATCCACATGCCTTAAAGAGAGGGAAAGAAATTTTCTCTTTATCTTCATCATTATCTAAATTTAATTCGTTAGAAGTTGGAAATGTACAATCCACCTCAAATAATTTCTTTTCTATCAATAGATTTACAATTCTAGCCGATTCTACTGTTTTTGTTTCAAAAAGATTAAAATAATTTGTGATATCAAATTTTAACTCAGAATCTTCCTCAAGCGCGCTTTGAACGGCTTTAAAATTGCAATTTGATAATCCTGCATGAAATTTATCAGATGTATCCATAAATTCTGCTTGAGTTTTAAGCATCCAGTTAAAACTTTCTTTTGTTGGTGCTTTTGCCAAGAATGCTGGGCATAATGTTGATACCTTGTTTTCTAACAGTAATGTTGAAGTTCTATACTCTCCACTTGATTTCATTAAAGTTGTATATAAAAGCATATCTCCATTAAGATTATGTTTAGCTCCATTATCTCTTAGTAATTTATATGTTCCAGAATGACCATATAATGCAGCCAAATCAAGCGCTGTTTCATTATAATTATTTAGTGCATTAATATCAAATATATTAAGTTCTAATAGTTTTTTAATAGTATGATATCTACCATTCATTGACATCAAATGAACACAGTTATTACCAATTTTATCTTTTTCATTTGTAATTTCATCAAAATTTATCTTATTAACAGTTGTTGACATAAGTTTTAATTGAGATTGACCACCTTGATAATTTCTAATATTTCTAAATTGATATGGTTTAAAATTGTCAGCTTTCCCAACATTTCCACTATTTTGATTTACATTTGGGATATTCTGATTAGAAGAATTAATACTAAGAGGATTTGAAATTACGGGTTTATCAAATTTAGTTTTAAATTGTGATTCATATTTCATATCAATTAATTTTTTTGCATCAATAGTATTATTATTTTTAATCATTTTGTAAAGTGTATCAATTTTATCCAATTGTTCATCTGTAGTCTTTTGTTTTTTAATAGATTTAAGACGTTGAAGTAATAATGCTGAATGAAGTTTATTTGATGAATCTTTTATAGTAGAACTGTTAAGTGTAATAAATTCGGATGTGATTTGCTCTATAAGAATGTCGACCCAATCTTTCCATAATTTTTCTTCTTTTTCAGAATTTGATTCTGTCTTGATTTGAATTATGTTTTCAATATTTCCAAATTTAACTTTAATTTCATATTCATCTAAATCTGTTCGTACATATAATTTGCCCTTACTAATCTTATCATTAAGATTGACATCACAAATCATATTTAATTCTAATTCACTGAGATTTATCATATTATTTGGAAGTGTTATATTTATTTTTGTATTTATATTACCAGATACAGCGTCAAATATACCATTTAATTTTGCCGAAAGACTATCAAGATTTTCACTTGGATCTGCAAAACGATATGCACCTTCAATAGAACCACACTTTCTTAAATTATCAAGAAGTGTGAAATCATGACCATTTCCAAAACCAATAGTATGAATTATGATTGGCTTTTTCCATATTTTAAAAAGTTCTTCTTTTAATTCTGTTGGTAATTTTGCACGATCACCTGAACAATCTTGTCCATCTGTTAAAAATACAACTACACATTCTGCAACAAAATTGTCATCTTTATGTTTTTTTAAAACTTCATATAGCCCTTTAAATGCATTTCTAAAATTTGTTCCACCACTTGCAATAATATTTGGTACATTATTTATATTGTAAATTGTATAATTATCATCATATGTTATGATTTGAGTGATAAGATTTTGTGAGTTTTTTGTTTGGTCAACTACTCTTTTAACAGAATAATTTACTTGAGTCATTGGATTTCCACTCATCGAACCACTTTTATCAATAACAGGAATTAATAATGATTTGTTTTGATTTATAGATATATTACTTTCTAATTCAATACATTTTACACCACCTGTGTTATTTAATATATATTGATTTCCATTCCACACAGGACTTCCGCTTATTGAGATGGGTGGAGGAGGTAGATTTTGACTCTTTAAAGATTCAATAAGATTTGCAATTAAAATGTTTTTTGGAGCATTATAAATATCAAAATCATCAAGGGGGGTTCTGCATATAGGACAATCAAAATCATCACCTTTCACATCTTTATAATTTTTAAGTTCAGATCTACCAAATGTATGTCCACAATTAGGAGTAGTCACGGGGTCCTCGATATAGTCTCCGGTAAATATACAAGTTAAAAGTTCAGTATCCATTTTTAATATAATATAAATTAAATAAATAAGGTTAGATAGTATTGAATTCAATTTTTTTCATTAATTCTATAAGGTAATAAAAAAAACTTAATAAATCTCTTCCAATATATTCGTAATATTTTGACAGGGAATAATATGTTTTCCATCAAATTCTATTTCTGTACAATTTTGAATATATTGTGAAAGATATTTAGATTCCATTGGTGTAACGTATATATCTCTTTTTCCATAAACATTATAAAAAGTAATATTCGATGGGAATCTATATTTTTCTACACTATAAAAGGTATGATCTAATCCAGATAAAGATATAAAGAATTTAATGGATGGATTATATAAACTTATAAATATTCTTGCAAATATCGCTCCCTGTGAGAATCCAATAAATCCGTCATAATTTTTATCTTTAATAAAATTTTTAATTGATTTTAAGTTTTCTTCTATTCCTACATTCGAATCTAATTCATACCACATATTCTCATTCAATGAAGGGGCAAATTCAAAATCAATACCTTTAAATTTATCTATGACCTTTTTCATCTTATTTTTCATCGTTTCTGAATTTTGATTATAACCATGAAAACATAATATTCTATAATTCATATTTATACTTTTATTAATATTAGTATATAAAACTGAATAAAAATCAATATTTTTTTGTTAATCTTATGTCATTATTATTAAAATTTTTTAATACAAATTGTAATTTATTATCAAAATCAAAAAATTTATATAATTCAAATGTATTTAAATATATTGTTGAATCATCACAATAATTTGTAATCAATTGATAATATTCATTTGTTATTTTTAATATTTCTCCTTTATAATTGATTCTTTTTGAAGTTTTTCCATACCACATTTCATAATCATAATTTATATTTAATTCAAATGTTTCATTATCATATATATTCATATATAATGTTTTATCCTCTGAACAATAAGATTCTATAATATTATTCATTTTATTTAATTTGATATATTATATTATAAATAATATAAATTTAAATCAATTTTTAATTCAGATCTTTTTTTTCTTTTAGAGTTCGCATCTCAAAATGAAATAAAAAAAGTTGAAATTTAAATTAATATAAGACGGATATATATTATCAAATCAATATAATAAAATGGATATCTCCACTGTTTATAATAACATTGCGACTGATTTTAGCAATACTCGTTATAAGATTTGGTTTTCTATTGCTAAATTTATTGATACATTTAAAGAAACAGATTTAAATGCTGATATTGGTTGTGGAAATGGAAAGAATATGATTTATAAGCCATTAAAATTTAAGGGTATGGATATTTGTGATGAATTTATCAGGATTTGTAAGGAAAGAAATCTTGATGTAATTAAGGGAAACATATTAGATATTCCTTATGAAACAGAAATGTTTGATAATGTTCTTTGTATCGCGGTAGTTCATCATCTATCATCTAAGGAAGAAAGAATAAAAGCTATAAAAGAATTATTTAGAATTTGTAAGGATGGAGGTAAAATTATGATTTATATTTGGGCATTTGATCAGCCTACAGAATCTAAGAGACATTTCAAGACACAAGATGAAATGGTTCCATACAAAAAGATTAATGGAGAAGTATATTACAGATATTATCATCTTTACAAAGAAGGAGAACTAGAAGAAGAAGTAACATTGGGTGGAATTCAATTTAAATCTATGGAAAGTGGATATGAAAGAGGTAATTATTATGTCATTATAGAGAAATAATATTTTTTTATTAGTTAAATTATATATAATGTTTATGGCAAATATATTAAATTTTACTCATAGAATAATTGTTTATTTTATGTTATTTGGATTTATTTTACCAGAAAAGTATTCGTGGATTCATGGAATTACATTTCCACTTGTATATTTACATTGGAAAACAAATGAAGGAAATTGTGTTTTGACAGAATATGAATTAAAATTAAGAGGAATTAAAGAAAAACCAAGTGGAATGGATGATTATCCATTTATGATAAAAATATTTAAAGAATTTGGTATTGATATGACCAATGAAGAAATAAAAAAATATATTATACCTTATCTTACTATAGTTAGTATTATTAGTTTAATCAGAACACTTCAATATAAATGAAAATGAAAATATAAATATAAAAAAGAAAACGATGGCGCCAGGACTTGAACCTGGAAAGGATTTCTCCGTGTCTGCTTAGCAAGCAGGTGCTGTACCATTGAGCCACACCATCAATTAGAATTGATATTATATCTTTAAATGACTTTTAATATTAATCATACTTAAGGATAATTATAACACTCATAAATGTAATCATAAAACACATCTCTCTTATTTCCATCTGATTCAGTAATTTCCTCATTGTTCAACAGGAAATCATAGATCTTTTCATAATCCTCTTCCATGAGATTATCAAAAAAGTTGGAAAAATCATCATCGTCTGCATAATAACAGTACGCGGGCAGCTTACCATTAAGCATGGTAAGAATAGAATTAATCAATCGAGCGAGAGACATTTTATTTTAATAATCTCAGTATAAGTTTATATAGATATTTTTAAATTTCAATTTTTTTATTAGAAAAAAGAACGCGAGTCTATGAGCTCAATTTTTTATTTATATAAAATTAGGTAAGTTTATTGTCAATATCATATTTTTTACATTCTGTTATCTGACGTATAAGTTCTGCTGGTAATTTATTATCATTACTTTCGTTTTTATTAATTACTTCTTTTTGTAAGATATTAAATTTATTAAATTTATTTCTTTTTCTAATTATATTTGTTTTTTCTATAATTTTAATATTTTCATCAATATCTTTAATATTTAATATATATGCTATATTTTCTAGATTTTTATTTTGTTCCTCAAAATTTTCTATTTGTTGATCATTTAAAAATTTATCATCTAAAATAATATTATCTTTATCATCAATACTTATTTTATCATCGATTATATTTTTTTCATATGACGTATTTATTTCATTTAATTTTTCTTCATAATAAGTTTCACATATATATTTAAAATCTTTCCATGTATAATAAATTTTATAATTTATATAATTTATATTAGTTTGTTCATTTGTTATGTTATTAAGATATTTTTCTTTTTCATATGATGAATGATTTTTATAATTTAATAAATATTTAATAACTCTTTCATCATAATTTTTATATTTATAATATTGTATTATTAATTTTACAAGTTTATCTTCTATCATACTTTTTCTTAATTTAAATTCTGATTCACTGTCATAAATTTGTATCATACCTAATATTATTTTTTTCAATGTTGATTTTAATAGTTCTTTTATAAATGATTCATTTATATTATTATTATTAAAGTTTTTAAATTTTAATAGATTTATTTTAATTTTCATTATAATTTCTGAAAATTTATCATCAAAATTTGAATATAATATTTGTTCTATTTCATATAATATTGTATTCACAATGTTTTTAATATAATTTGGTAAAATTTTTTTCTTACTATTTGTTATTATTTTTTCATTTAAAATAATATGTTTATTACCATAATATCTAAATCCATATTTATTTATATAAAAATTAAAAGCATCGTATATTATTTCAATAAATTTATTTTCTTCACTTTTTATTGTTTCTGATATATTATACACTGGATCATCACAAATATTATTAATAAATTCTGTATTATTTTTTAATTTATCATATATTAATTTATATAATGTATTTGAAGTATATATTTTAAATTCTTTTTTAATAAATTTTTTTATCTCACTTAATAAAATATTATTTAATTTTATTGCTTCGTGATATTGTTCACATATAAAATAATATTTATGGATTAATTCAGTGTCTGTATTTTTAAAAATAATTTCTTCAGAAGTATATGAATTAATTAAAATTTCTCTAAATTTCTTATATTGCTCATAAATAAGATTGTCTTTAAAAAAATCATAAATTAAAGATAACCATTCATTATTATTCTTAAAATTTATTTTAGCTATATCATTATAAATTTTTAATATATCTTCATTATAATTCCCCAATACCATGCAATCTTTTCTTGAGATATAATATAATTGTGTTTCAAAAAATTTATCTATTTTACTATATAGACTAATTTCATTGAGATTTTTATTTTCTATCAAGCTTAAAGATATTATATTTTTAAGATGCCAAAAACCTTCTTTCATAACATACACATTATTTCCAGTTATACAATCTAAATTATCTTTATTATATATATCAATAAATTTAACAGTAATATCAACCATATCTGTATTATCTGAAGACATATTAAAATTACAGCTGATTCCATAACCTTTTACTTTTGTATATATTTTTCTTTCTAATTCATTAATATTATTTATTACTAATTTTGTATGATATTCATCAATTAAGTTTATACATCTTGAATCAATTAAAAATTTAAAATCAATATCTGAAAAAAATTCATCTTTCGTTATCATAAATTCACTTTCTTCTGATACAAGTTGATTAATATAATATTTATTAAGTATTAAATTTGATTTATAATTTAAATATTTAAATGATAAATTTATTTCATTGTTTCTTTCAATATTCTTTTTAGTCTCTATTCCATTTTCAACATCATTTATAGAAATACTAGCATTAACAGTATATGAATTTTTATTATTAACAACAGATTTCATATTAATATGAACCGCTCCCAGTTTCTCTGCAATTTGGCAAAATGTTCTTAGTTTATATTCTCTACTTTTAATAATATATATTTCAAATGAAAAAAATATTTCTTCTTTAGAAAAGCATATTTTTTTATATAATGTTAAAGGTTCTATATTATTGTCCAAAAAATATATCTTTTTTAATTTTTTTATTTTATATCTCGCAATTAAATCATTTGTTAGTTTATATGTTAACAAATTTTTTTCATAGTCATTTAATTCATTTAAATTAGATTTTGAATATAATTCATAAAATAAATTAGCTTTTTCTTTGTTATCTTTTATTAAATCTGCAAATTTTATATAAATTAATATAATCTGATTAATTATATCAATTATATTAATAATATCATTTTTATGATCATAATTCATATAAATTATATCATACGCTTTAAAATATCTTAAAATTAATTTATATCTAATACTATATTTTCTAAAAAATTTATTTGTTAAAAAAATAGAATAAGTTGAATTAAATATATTAAATAAATCATTATATTTAATATTTTTATTTAAATCTGGTAATTTTATATTATTAATCTTACAACACTCTTTAATAATATCCATTCGTCTTAATATATAAGAAAGAAATTCTTTAAATGAAATTAACAATAAAATTAGCAGTGGAAAGTTTTTTTATATGATTTATAATGTGATTTTGCAAGCTCCATTTCTCTAATTGATAAATTAGGAGATGATATCATTAATCTTGTATAAGTTTCATTATTATTTTTAAAAAAGTCTTTTGCATTTATTCTTAAAAATGGCTTAGTGCAATATTGTGCATAAACAAGATTCATAAATTTATCAACTTCTTCAATATATATTCTTATCTTTTCATTGCGATTATCATCAATATATCTTTTTGCCATAGTTGTAACTCCAGCTATAGCAAAGTTTGAAACCATCATAATTATATCAGATGTTGATTGAAAAACCTTATCATCTTGTATCCATAATTTAAATCCAGAAAATATACTCAAAACAGAAGAACTAATTACAGATATCATACTTAAATTTGATGATATTTTATAATTACGATCTAAAATATATTGATATGAATGGGATAATTCTTCAAATGCATAATACCAATTCTTAAGTGTTGAATTTGCATCATCATCCCATCCATTTACTATATCAGATAAATCTGATGATGCAGCTGATATTTTACTATTTAATGAATGTATTTCGTTAGATTTTATTGAATCAGTAGAATCCGTATCATTATCTGTATTTTTTTTATTTGTATTTTTTTTATCAGTCTCAGTATCTATTTCTAATGTATGTGAAATTGTTCTTTGTCTTACTTCTTCTGGAAGGTGAGATATTGTAACAGCTAACTTTCCTTCATTTTCTTTTTGTATTATAAATTCTCTTAGTGTTGAAAGTTCTGATTTTAATTCCTCTATTTGAATATCTTTAGAATGAGATAGTTCTTTGTCAAAATTCATATACCTTATATTATTCATAATATGTTAAATAATAAAATAAAAAAAATAAAAAATAAAAGCTTCTACTGAGAATCGCACTCAGGTCTCTGGGTTATGAATCCAGTGTACTAACTATTATACTATAGAAGCTACCCCAACAGGGAATCGAACCCTGGCTTACAGCTTAGAAGGCTGTCGTGCTATCCGTTACACTATTGGGGCTATAATCCTTATCTGAATTATAGCCATACTTTTATATGTTAATATATTCTTAAATAAATTTAATATACATTATATATTAAGAAAAAATATTTTTATACTTTAAATAAATTTTATAGTATGAATCTCGAATAATTCTTTTAATTCTGTTTCATATTCTTTTAATTCAATTGGTGCAACATACCTTTCCACAAATTTTGTTTTTTCTGTATATAGACCATTATCATAAAAGAATTGTTTTCTTTTAGTCTGAATTTTAGAATCTTCACCATACAAAGAATATCCATAACAATCAAAATATTTTAATATTTCATTTTTCTCTGATTTAAATTTTCTAGGTATATCTAAAAATACATTGTCTCTTAGAATTACGCCATTTTCTAAATAATACTTTTTCTTTTCTTCATTTAGTATATTTTTATTTTCTTTGATATTATATCCGATATTAAAACATACGATATTATCATCTGTAATATGTGGCTTAAAAAATCCAGAATTAATTTCAATTTCATATTTTTCTCCATAAACGGTTAATACAGCTTCTGTTAATACCGAACCATATTGCATAGAATTCCAACCAGAGGCAATATAATATTCTTTTAATATATCCTGATAACAATAGTAATCCATCTTTAATTCAGAAGGTACATTTTTCGTAATATCCAAACAATCTATTGATTTGGGAAATTTAATTAATTTGTTTTGAGAGGAATATGGGACAAATAATCTCACCCATCCTCCTAAAATAGTATCACCACCAGAACCTTGAGGAACATATGAAATTACTCTTTTCCATAGTTCCTTTATTCTAAATGGGGCCTCCGTGTTGTCTTCAAGAGATTTCATTTCCATAAACATATCCATAATAATATCAAAATGTGTAAACCATGTTTTTAATTCTGAATCTTTAAATAATGTTTTCATATATTTATAAAATTCATTCACCCTAATCCAATCTTCTGTTGTTCCATCTAAAATGACATATGGAATACCACATCCAAGTATCATTTCAAATGAAAAATATTCTTTTAAACTATTCATAAGCATCATATTTGAGACAGTTTTTGAAATAACGTTAGATGTTGAATAATTTTGTGTAAAGATTGAACAAAATTCTTTATTTTTTAAATTAGAATCCATTAACTTTTTAAATGTTTCACAAAAATAATTAATATCAAATATTAGAGATTTTACTTCCAGATTTATTTTCCCGGAATGCTCCACAAACATATCTCTCAGTTCTTCTGCATTATTATTAATATATGTTGAAAATATTAATTGTAATGATAGATGAATATCATCTGGACGTATTTTTAGAGGAAGATGTTGATTGTATGCGGTGATAAAAGTATTTATAAATTCATTACATGTTGATTCAACTGTTAAATTATCGGTGTGTTCATATGATGAATAATACAGATCCTTATTTTCAAAATCTAAATTATGTTTATTTTCTAATTTATCAAATTCCTTAGAATAAGATTTTTGTTCAAGGGAAGTGTCTAAGATAATTTTGGTCATAGTTTTATAACATTTATAAGGTATGTATTTATAGTTTTAATATATTTCATCTTTTTTTATTATAAAGGAAAAAAATTGATATCGTTTTAATCTGATATATATATAATTTTACCTCACAAAATATAATGTATCGCAATATTGTTAATAAAATTCATAAGATTTGTTCTGATTCAAAATCAGAGCAAGAAATATTTTGTAATATAAAGAATATCCTTGTAAAATACAACCCATATTTATTTGGTGAAATTATAAATAATGAAATTAATAAAACTTTTGATGAAAAAAAATTACAAATAATAAGAAATAATGAAAACTCATACTACAAATATAATTTATATAATTCAGAATTATTTGATATATTTGATATAAAATGGGAAAAGAATAGTTTTAGTAAAATACATAATCATCCTGAAAAGGGTTGTGTTGTATATCTATATAATCATGGTGATTTATCAGAATTAAATTTTGTTAAGATTGCAAATGAAATAAAATATATGAATACTAAACATTTGGGTTTTGGTGATATAGGATATAAAATCGGTGATAAATATCTACATAAAATATATTCAAATATTTATAGTGAAACAGTTCATATATATATTCCTGGAAATTTTAAGAATAAATATTATTCCTTATAAAATAAAAATTGATTTATTTATTTATTGTATTAATTTTTCCTTCTATAACGAATAAAAGGATATGTGTGATTATAATAAATTCATAATGAAGACTAATAAATCATTCAAAAATATATTAGATAAATATAGTGATAAAAAAACATTTGACGAAATCATAAAAAAATGTGAAGATAATAATATTATTGAATATGTGAATAAAAATAAAAATAAAATAGAATATATTTTATTATGTATTACGCATTATATTTGTGAAGAATTAAGAAATTATGACTTGCTAAACACAACATTATATAATATATTTAAATTAACAGATTCATATATTGATGATCCCACATTAATTCAGTATATAATGTTACGTGGATTATCAGGTGAAATTAAAAATGTTACATCTTGGTTTGATATATTGATTGAAAAAGGATTTAATAATTTTTCAGAAATGAAAGTACACAAATTTTTAAATTTAAATTATAGATATTATACATATAGAGATTTATTTGAAATTATATATACAGATTCTGATATTAAAATACATACGAAGGCTTCTAGTAAATACTTTTTAACTTCACAAGAATTTTTTAATTTAATTATTGATAAATATGTAAAAAATAATAAAAAGAATGAAAAATATATTGATAAAATTAATACAAATCTATTAGAATTATTGGGGAAAGAAAAAATAGACTTACATCAATATATGTATTTCATGTTAAATACAAAAATATATGATGAAAAATATATTTATAAATATTTATTAGAATATGATTTTGATAAAAATGAAGATGAAGATGAGATAAAACTTATTTTAACAAAGTTGGATAATAAAATTCTCGATATCACATATAAAAATTTAACTAAATTTAATCAAACTGGATATTTAACATTATATGTTAATCTATATAATAATAAGATAAATAAATTTAAAAAAATAACATTAGATGAAATATACAATATATTAGTTAAGTCTGATGATATTAATGAAATATTTAATGAATATTTTGAAAAAATTGATAATGAAGAACCAGATATTGAACATAGTTATAATATTTGTAATATTGATGATAAAGTATGTATAGATATATTATTTAATTTTATTGATTATTTTTGTGTTGAAAATATAAGAGATAATTATATTAAATTTATATTTTTAGAAAAAATAGGTATTAAAATATTTAATTTTTATAAGAATAAAATATTAGAATCAAAAGAAAAATCAGATGAATTATTTAAAAAAGCAATTCTTATAAATAATTATGATATAATTGAAATATTATTAGAAAATAAATACACAATGAAACCGAATGATTTGTTATATTGCGATGAAACAATGCTAGACGTAGTATCAGAATACGGATATTATTTAGATGATAATTTAATAAAGGACTATATTATAATGTATTCATTAGATATTAATGATTTTATGGATACTTATAAGGATTATACAATATATAAAAATTCAGATGATGAGGAGATTAAACAGGTTATAAATAAATTTAAATCTTCAAATCTAGAAGACTTAATTAAAAATGAAGATGTATTTGGATTATATGATTATCTTTCTAAAATGAGACCAAAATTAGACATTAAATATCTAATATCTAATAAAGAAAATATAATAATTAATAAAATATTATATGATTATATTAAATTAAAATAAATCTTATTTATTTATATAATGAACAATTTACAAAAATATAATCTATTAAAAAAAACTATTATAAAAAAACCATTAAAAAAGGAAACTATTAAAAAGGAAGATATTCAAAAGGAAGATATTCAAAAGGAAGATATTCAAAAGGATATAAAAAATAAGATTAAGATAAATAATATTAAGACAAATAATATAGAACAATTATTAAGTATAAAAAATAAATCTAATAATAAAAAAGATAATATAGTAAAAAAAGATAATATAAATAATAAAAATATTAATAAAAATATAAATAATAATGTTAATATTAATGAAATAAAGTTTAATTTATATTATAATAAACTTAATTCAATAAATTTAGACATAACATCACACGAATTTACAGCTATTATTGTTGAACCAAGAAAACATAAAGCACTTGAATTTGTATTAAATAATTTTATTAAAAATTTAGGAGATAGGTGGAGATTTATAATTTATCATAGTGATTTTAATTATGATTTTGTCGATAATATTATAAAAAAATTAAAAAACAAATATACTTTTTATGTTGATATGATATCAATAACCGAAAACAATCTTAGAATCACAGATTATAGTAAACTTCTCACATTAAAAAGATTTTATGAAATAATACCAACAGAAATCTTATTAATATTTCAAACAGATTCTATTATTTTAGAAAAAAATAAAAATTTAATCTACAATTTTTTAGATTATGATTATGTTGGTGCCCCATGGGCTTCCGGAAGAATTGGAAATGGGGGACTTTCTTTAAGAAAAAAATCAAAAATGATATCAATAATAGAAAATATTCCTTATAAATTTGAACCAGAAGATAAATTTTTCTGCCAAAAATCAAATAATTTACTTATTCCTTCATTTGAGGAAGCAAAAAGATTCTCGATCGAATCACAATATAATTCTATAAGTTTTGGAATTCATAAGGTATGGCAAGCTCTAAAACACAACGAATATCTTAATTTAAAATCATTATATCCAGAAATTATAGAATTGGAAAAATTACAAAAATAAAATATAATATATAAATAATGGTAACTATTATTTATATAAATAATATTTCAGAAATTACAGAAGAATTTAAATTTATAAATTTAGTTAGAGTTTTTGGAAAAGGTCCAAGTTTTGAAATTATACATAAAAAATCAGATTCAGAATTTCATATTGGAATTAATCAAGCAACAAATTTTATTCCAGAATGTGATATGCTAGCGATTAATGATCTACATAATATTTATTTAATCAATAAAGATAAACTAAAAACATTAAAATATATTCTTACTCCGGAATATCTTCATATTAATCAAAGATTCAATATAAACGGACATTATTCTAAAGTAATTGATTATTTAAAAGAAAATAATTTTGGTGGTAAATATATTGTTTATAATTTGAGAACAAATCCAAATCCTAATCCAAATTTTATAAGCTTACCATCAAGAGTATCATCATCTAATAATGCTGTTGATTTTGTATGTATTTTTTTAAATAAATATATTAAAAATGTAGAATGTTATGGTATTGGATTGTTTTTAAAGGAAAATTATAATAAAAAGTTTGTAGGAAATGGACATTATAATATAAATACGATAAATTATATATCAAAATATATAAAAATTATATGTGATAAATATAAAATTCCATTCAAATTAAATTAATTTTTACGAATTTTTGTGATAAATTTAATAATAATATAATTTATGATTAAATTGGTTTGTTTTGATTTTGATGGGGTTTTTACTGACGGTAAAATATATTATTCTAATGAAAATTTAAATAAAAATTATAATATAAAAGATGGAATGGGATTATCTTTATTAAGAAAAAATAATATAAAAATAGGATTAATAACAGGGTTTAAAAATAAAAATTATACAATTAATAATGAATCTAGTGAAATAATATTTAAACATTTAAATTTTGATTTTATTAAAACAGGTGTTGAAAATAAACTTAATGTGATGGATGAATGGATTACACATTTAAAAATTACATATGAAGATGTTGCATATATTGGAGATGATATTAATGATATTGATATTATGAAAAAAGTAAAATATAGTTCATGTCCGTCTGATGCAGTTGATGAATGTAAAGATATAGTTGATTATATTTGTGAAAAAAAAGGTGGAGATGGTTGTGTAAGAGAATTTTGTAATTATGTAGTAAATCTTAATCTTAATTCAGAACATCATATAAATATATTAAAACAAATAAAATTAGAATCTCAATTTCAATTACAAAATATTAATTTAATTGAAATTGAGAGTATTTCAAATATTTTATACAACGCATATATATCAAATAAAATTATATATTGTACTGGTGTAGGAAAATCTGAAAATATTTCTATACATTTATCAAATTTATTAAAATCAATTGGAATTAGATCATTTTATTTAAATTGTCTTAATTCAACACATGGAGATATTGGAACTATTAGAAATGGTGATGTAGTTTTAATATTTAGTAAAAGTGGTAATACTTGTGAATTAATAAATATAATTAATCATTTAAAATCACATGAACCATATTTAATAAGTATTTCTTGTAATCAAGATGGAAATCTTAATAAATTATGTGATTTCAAATTAATTTTACCATTTTCTAATGAATTAAATTCTATAGAAAATATAAATACAATACCAACTAATAGCTATATGTCAATGTTATATTTTACAAATATATTGATTATTATGATTGCTAATAAAATTAATCTGATTCAATCTGAATACAAATTAAATCATCCTGGAGGAAGTATTGGATTTCAATTAAAACTAATAAAAGATATTATGATAAAAGAATTTCCCAAACTTATATTAAATATTTTTTGTAATTTATCAGATATATTACTAGAAATGACAAAATATTCAATTGGATGCTGTTTTTTTGTTAATGAATTTGATGAATTAATAGGAATTTTAAGTGATGGTGATATAAGAAGATTAATATGTGCGAATAAGGGGAATATTATTACAAATGAAAATATAAACAAAAATTTTCATTATGAAACTGATTTAAATAAAATGTATTATGAAATAGAAAATATAAAAAAATATAAATTTATTCCTATATTGGAAAATAAAAAAATAATAGGTATAATCAAATCTTAATTAAGTTTTTTAACCCAATACTCGAGTAAATCTTCAATAGTTTTTTCGATTGATATTGTTGGTTCCCATCCTAATTCTTCTTTAATTAATGTTGCATCACCATCTTGATACATAATATCTATTGGTCTCCATAGTTTTTCATCAATAACCATTTCAATATTTTCTAATTTACTAAATTTTATTAATAATTCTGTATATTCTCTCATTTTCATAGGTTTTCCACCACATACATTATAAACTTTACCAACACTATTTTTATTCATCATTGCTATATAAAAAGCATTGGATATATCTCTCACATCTGTTACTGCTCTAACTGTATCAAGATTTCCTATTTTTAATACTTTTTCTTGTTTATTTAACATCATTTTTGCAATCTGTACAGCATCTGATGCAATTGAAAATCTTGCACCACGACGTGGTCCTGTAAAACAAAATGGACGAATAACAGTTGCTTTCATTTGTTTATTTTTCATTCTTTCACAAATATATAAATCTATTGCACATTTTGATGCACCATATGGATTTGCTGGTAATATTGTATTTGTTTCTTTTATTTTTCTTCCATCAATTCCTTCATTTCCATATACTTCAACCGTTGAACAAAAAATAAAATGCGTATCTGGTTGATTATCTTGTAATGCTGTGATTAAATTTATTGAACCTGTAACATTTGATTCCCATGTTCCTATCGGATCTGTAAAACTTGTTGGTGGATGAGTTTGTGCTGCTAAATGAAAAACTCCATCAAATTTATAAGTTTTACATATATTATTTATTGTTCTATAATGTACAAGATCACCATATAAAAATGTTATTTTAGATAAAGTTATACTATCCATTATATCTAATAAATCATATTCTGACCCACGTGTACCACGCAATAATCCATAAACTTCGTGACCATTTTCAATAAGTTTTTTTGCAAGATGTGGGCCTAAAAATCCACTGATACCTGTAATTAAGTATTTCATAGAAGAATAATAATTATAAATCCATATATTCTTAAGTAAATTTTTATATATCATAAAAATCTTTAATAATAAATATATCTTCCTTTTTAATTTGATTATAAAATATATATT
>JACCED011145623.1_pt1 | contig 18044 bp, 14 predicted proteins | sample 7455021 | NCBI WGS metagenome assembly JACCED01 (sample SAMN15323456, study PRJNA562643) | freshwater metagenome | isolation source: river surface water | place: USA:Blue River Watershed | collected 2017-08-19 | reverse complement strand
GTCCACACACCGCCGCTCCACAAGGTGCGGTCGCTGCCAACATGCTGCACGTGAAGGCTCGCCCAGCCGCTGCTGGCCCAGTGTTGCGCCAGGTAGGTGTAGCCTCGGCGTGACCCACCGATTCCGTGGGAGAACACGACCAAGGGAGCTGGTTGTTGCGCCGAGGCCGAGCGTGGAAGATACAGGCGCACGGGCACGGCACGGTTGCGTTCCGTGTCGGCCCAATCGAACTCCAGGGTTTCGTAGCCGAGGGCCGTCCGTGCCGAATCGGAAGCAGCAGCCAAGGCTTGGCTGACAAGGCCCAGGCCCCCTGAGACCGTCACGGCGCTGAGCGCACCCGCACGGCCAAGGCTCTTGAGGATGTGGCGGCGATTCACAGCTGAATTGTGAAGCGGCGTGCTTTCCACTCGGCGTGCTAGGGGCTTGAGGTGCCAGCACTCAAGGTCAGCGGGGCGCAGCCGCCCCAAGGGACAGCGCCCTTTCGCGGTAGCGCCTCGGAGACTCACCGGTGCGCCTTGAAAACTGTTCGTGGAAGTTGGAGATCGTGGGAAACCCACAGCGCGCCGCAATCTCGGCCACCGGACGGTCCGAACGGATCAACTCCAGCTGGGCGTGAGCCACGCGCAGGTCGTTCACATAGTCCGTGAAGGGCTTGCCCACCGCCTGCTTGAAGGCCCTGCTGAAAGCGGCAGGCGTGACATGAAGGAACGCTGCCGCTTGCGCTGCTGAGAGTGGCGCATGCAGGTGCTGGTGTGTCCATCGCAACAGCCGCTCCAGGCGATGACGGCGGTCGACAGCGGTCGGCGCAGACGACCAGCGTGCACGTGTGCCGAGTGGCCGGATGTCGGACGTTGCGTGAGGGTTCTTCGTGCACAGCGCGAGGATGGACAGCGCATGGCCCAGACAGCCGAGCTCACTGGCGTGCACCATGGCGCTGAGGTGGGCTGTGATGGCGTCTCTGAGCTGGCCCTCGATGACCAACGCCCCGCTGGAACCCTCCCAAAGCCGTGCCCGCACGGATGACCAGTCGGGAAGCTGGGCCAGCACATCGTCCTCGGTGATTTGAACCACAAGTGCTCGGGCTGAAGCCTGGCGCGGCCCAACGGACGTCCAGGTGTGTGCCGATTCGGGTGACACCAGCACCAAGTCGCCCTCGCTGAAGGGCTCAACGGTCTCGTTGACGAACCGCAGACCCTGGCCTGATTGGATCCAGGTGATTTCCAAGGCCTCATGCGCGTGCAAAGCACCTGAGAAAGCCTGTTGGTTCAGCTGCAGGAAACGCACGCAGGCATGGGGTCTGGGTGCAAGTTTTTCCCAAGTGACTTTCAACTCAAGTCTCCTGCTGAGCGACACAATGAATCAAGAAAAATGGGTTCCTGTGGAACCTTTATGTCAAAAGACAGGAATTATGGGTCAGTGCACAGGTGATCGAATTCAGGCGCGTGAGGCGACACTGGACCCATGGAACATGCCGAATCTCAAGCCCGATCAGGGGTGGACGACCCAGCCTGTCCACCCTGGTGGCGCGGGGCCGCGCTGTACCAGGTGTACCTGCGCTCGTTTCAGGACAGCAACCAAGACGGCATCGGCGACTTGCCCGGCCTGCTTCAGCGGCTGCCTTACATCGCCGACCTTGGCGTCGACGGCATCTGGATCACCCCGTTCTTTCCCAGCCCCATGCGCGACATGGGCTACGACGTGCGCGACCACCGCAACGTCGACCCGCGCTTTGGAACGCTGCAGGACTTCGATGCGGTGGTGGCACTTGCGCACCGCTTGCGCCTGAAGGTCATCATCGACCAGGTGTGGAGCCACACCGCTGCGGAGCACCCTTGGTTTGAAGAAAGCCGCGCCAGCCGCGACAACGACAAGTCCGACTGGTATGTGTGGGCCGATGCCCGCCCAGACGGCAGCCCGCCAAACAACTGGCTGAGCTGGATGGGTGGGCCGGCGTGGCGATGGGAGCCACGCCGGCGCCAGTACCACCTGCACAACTTCTTGCCGCAGATGCCCGACCTGAACTTCCACTGCCCGGCGGTGCAGGACGCGGTGCTCGACATTGCGCGCTTTTGGCTGCAGCGGGGTGTGGATGGCTTTCGCTTGGACACGGCCAATCTGTACTTCCACAGCCGTGGCTTGGAGGACAACCCACCGTCGCCACAGGGCGCTGACATGCCGGTGCTGATGCAAACCCACCGCTACAACGCGGACCAGCCGCAATCGGCGGGCTTCTTTGAGCGCCTGCGGCCTTTGTTGGATGCGCACGGGGCCTGTGCGGTGGGCGAGATTGGCGGTGCAGACCCGCTGCCCACGATGGTGGACTACACGGCGGGCTCGGCACGCTTGCACACCGCTTACTCGTTTGCGCTTTTGGGGGACCGGCCCACACCTGAAGGATGGGCGCGCCACATGTCGGATTGGCAGGAAGGCCCGGCGGCGCAAGCCTGGCCGAGCTGGGCCCTGTCGAATCACGACGTGCCGCGGGTGGCCTCGCGGTGGTCGGGTGCGGCGCGCGGCGGATTTGCCTTTGGCGGCGGGCCCGCCGCAGGCCACAACGCTGGCGGCTCTCCCGCGTTGTGGATGGCCCTGTTGCTGATGCTTCGGGGCACCGTCTTTCTATACCAAGGCGAGGAGCTGGGGCTCACGCAGTCGGATCTGCGCTTTGAGCAGTTGCAAGACCCCTTTGGTCTGGCCAATTGGCCCTTGCACCCCGGCCGTGACGGATGCCGAACCCCCATGCCTTGGCAGGCGGATGCCCCGTCGGCAGGCTTCAGCAGCGTGGCACCCTGGTTGCCCGCTGATGCGGCGCACCAGGCTTTGGCAGTGGACCGGCAGCAGGCCGATCCCCAGTCCCTGTGGCACCAGACGCGCCGCTTGCTGGCTTTGCGGGCGGCGCACCCCGCGCTGCGCACGGGCCGCTTCGAAACCCTGCACGTTGACGAGCACCAATGGGTGCTGCGGCGTGTGCTGGGCACAGACACCGTTTGGGCAGCCTTCAACCTGGGGCCGCACACCGTGCGGCATCCCCTGCCCACCACCGGGGAGGCAGGCGATGAGGCGCTGTCGGTCCAAGGTGCGAAGACCGACGCCGAACAGGCGGTGCTTCCACCGTGGTCCGCTTTGATCCTGCCCCTGCCCCATGGAGCCCTTGCATGAACGATCTCGATACGCCGTATGTGCTGCAGCCCGCACAAGTCGCCCAGTTTCGGCGCGATGGCTACATCAAGCTCAAGTCGGTGTTGTCGCCGCAGACGCTGGCCGAATACGGGCGGGACATCACCCGGCTGACCGTGGAGCTGAACACACAGCAGCGCCCATTGGAAGAGCGCAGCACCTATGACCGTGCCTTCTTGCAGGTGATGAACCTGTGGGAGCAGAGTCCAAGGGTCGGGCGGTTCGTGATGGGCCGGCGCCTGGGGCGCTTGGCGGCGGAACTCTTGGAGGTGCAGGGCGTGCGGCTGTACCACGACCAGTCCCTGTACAAGGAACCCGGTGGCGGCATCACGCCAGCGCACGCCGACCAGTACTACTGGCCTCTGGCCAGCGACCGCACGATCACGGCTTGGATACCGCTGCAGCCGGTGCCCACCGAAATGGGTCCTTTGGGCTTCTATGCGCGCAGCCAGTCGGTTTCCTTTGGGCGTGACTTGGGGATTTCCGACGAAAGCGAGGCCCAGATCAGTGCCAACATGGCGCAGCATGGATTCGAGTTCGACAGCGGGGCGTTTGACCTCGGTGAGGTGAGCTTCCACCTGGGGTGGACCTTCCACAAGGCAGGCCCCAACACCAGTAACCGGCCGCGTTCGGTGATGACCATCATCTACATGGATGCCGATATGCGCCTGGCCCCCGCGCTCAGTCCGATCCAAGCCAATGACCGAGACCAGTGGTGTCCGGGTGCGCTGGAGGGGGAGGTGATCGACACGCGGAAGAATCCGGTGGTGTGGGCGCGTTGGTGAACCGTATGCAGCTGCCCTGCTGGAACGGCTTACAAGGCCTGCTGCGCGGCCTTTTGCAGGCCCGGCTGATGGCCCTGCTTGGCTTGGTTCTGCTGGTCTCCCCGGCTCAAGCGGGCGAATTCACCCGCCATGTCGACCCCTTCATCGGCACCGACGGTACCGGCCACGTCACGCCGGGCGCAACCGTTCCGTTTGGCATGGTGTTCCCAGCCCCTGACAACGCCGACCGGGGTTGGAGCTACAGCGCCGGCTACCAGTTTCGCAACCCGCGCATCCTGGGTTTTTCAAACACGCACCACAGTGGCGCGGGCATACCGGAGTTGGGCGACATCCTGCTGCAGCCTACACAGGGGTGGCGCTGGGGGCCGAAGACCGGCAACTTCAGTGCCAGCAAGTCTGAGGAACGGGCCCAGCCCGGCTACTACGCGGTTCGGCTCGCCTCACATGGGGTTCGCGTGGAACTCACCGCTGCGCCCAAGGTCGCGCTGCATCGCTACCGGTTCGATCGACCCGGCCGTGTGCAGGTGCTGGTCGACCTTCAGCATGGCCTGCACCTGGTCGATGGGCCGGCGGCCCTGGCCGCTGAGGTGAGGCCGAGGCCCGATGGCCTGCAGGGCACGGTGTGGCGGCGCAACTGGGTGGAGCGGCAACTCTCCTTTGCCCTGCACTTTGACCATCCCGTGCTGAGGCAACAGACCCTGCCGCCGCGCGAAGGCGAGAAGGCGCCGCGCCTGCTGCTGGACTTTGACTTGGGCACGGGCCGTACGCTGGAGGCCCGCATCGCACTGTCCACGGTTGACGAGGCGGGTGCGCAGCGCAACCTGGACACCGCGCTCGGACAATCATTCGACGCGGTGCGCAGCGCAGCCGATGTCGCCTGGAACGGGCTCTTGAGCCGCATTCGCATCCAGGGCGATGCGCGCACGCAGCGCCTGTTCTATTCGGCGCTGTATCGCACGATGCAGCACCCGAGTGACATCGCCGATGCCGATGGCCGGGTGCGCGGCCCACGCGGTGAGGTGCTTCAAGCGCCGGGCGGGGTGTACTACTCCACCCTGAGCTTGTGGGACACCTTCCGCGCCTCCCATCCCTTGTTCACCCTGATCGTGCCGGAGCGCGTGCCGGGGTTCATCAACACGCTGCTGGCGCATCACCGCCAGATGGGATGGTTGCCGCTGTGGACCAGTTGGGGGCGCGAGACCTACACCATGATTGGCAATCCCGCCTTGCCGGTGATCGCCGATGCCCTGCTCAAGGGTTTGGGCGCCGGCGGCGCGATTGACGAAGAAGCCGCGCTGGCCGCGATGGTGGAGACCAGCACACGCGAGCGGCCGGATGCACCCGAGTGGGCCCAGCGGGGTTGGGGTGTGCTGGAGCAGTTTGGCTACTTGCCCTTCGACGTGCAAAAGGGTGAGGCGGTGAGCAAGACAGCCGAATGGGGTTATGGCGACGCCGCGGTGGCGGCGGTGGCTGAGCGCTTGGGGCGCCCGGAGGTGGCGCAGCGCTTTCGGGCCCGCGCGCGCAGTTGGCTGCAGCTGTTCGATGAGCAGACCCAAACCCTGCGGGGCAAGGACAGCCAGGGCCGCTGGCGCGAGCCCTTTGATCCGGTGATGGCCACCTCACCCCTGAACAACCCCGGCGACTACACCGAGGCCAACGCCTTTCAGTACACCGCCACACCGGCCCTGCATGACGCGCTCGGGTTTCGCGACCGATTGGGTGGGCCCCAAGGCTTGGAAGCGTGGCTCGACCGCTTCTTCAGTCTGCCGGTGCCCAAGCCCGACAAGCACCTGGGGCAGGAAGCCCTGATCGGCCAATACGCACATGGCAATGAGCCCAGCCACCACATCACCTGGCTGTATGCCTATACCGCTGCGCCGCACAAGGGCCAACGCCTGCGCGAGCACATCGTGCGGCGCTTCTACGGCACCGGCCCCCAGGGGCTGGTGGGCAACGACGATGTGGGCCAAATGAGCGCGTGGCTCGTGTTCGCGATGCTGGGCCTGTACCCGGCGCAGCCCTTCAGTGCCGAATACGTGCTGGGCGAGCCCATGCTGCAGGCCGACATTCAGTTGCCTGAGGGTCGCGTGCTGCGTATTCGGGGGAAGGGGCCGCGCGCCCACTGGAACGGTGTGGCGCAGCAGACACCTGCTATGACCCATCAAGAACTGGCCGAGGGCGGTACCCTTCGGTTTTCAGCTGTTGAGCCTCAACGCCCATGAATCTGCCACCCACTGACGCAGCCGCCCCTTCAACCACGTTTGGCGGACGCGTGGACCGGCATTTGGCTGAACCACCCAGTGCGGCCAACGCCCGAAGCCCAACGTCCTGGTGGGCTATGGTTGTCTCGGCCGGTCTGGGAGGGGGCTTGAGCTATGTGGGCATCTCCATGGCCATGGATGTTGAGTTGGCTCGCGGCTTGGTCGGCTTGCCGCCGATGCAGGCCCTTGGGTTTGCAGCCGGACTGTTGCTGGTGGTGTGGTTGAGCCTGTTGGTGCATGAGGCGGGACACCTATTGGGTGGTTGGCTCGGGAACTTGCGTCCCTTGCTGCTGCTGGCAGGGCCCTTGCGGATGGACCTGGAGGGTGGTGCGGTTCGGCTTCGCTATAACCGCGAAGCCTCCACCTGGGGCGGCTTGGCAGTGGCCGTGCCTCGGCAGCAAGAGGTGGGACGCACAACGGTGGCTTTGATGGTGGCAGGGGGCCCAGCGGCCAGTGTGGGTCTGGCCTTGTGTGCATGGTTGGTGCCCGCTCAGGGGCTGATGGTTCAGGGTTGGTTGGGTTTTGTGGTGCTGATCTCCGGGGCCATCGCCGTGGGCACCTTGTTGCCGATGACGATGGGGGGGTACGTATCCGATGGAGGCCAGCTGCTGCAGCTGTGGCGCGGATCTTCCGACAGCATTCATCGCCTGCAGCTGGCCGCTGTCTTGGGCTTGAGTGCAGCATCGCGAAGGCCGCGGGATTGGCCCTTGGCCAGCTTGAGCGAGGTGGCTTTAAACGCGCAGGCGCCGGTGTTGCGGACCAGCGCCTTGATGCTGTGCGCCCAGCATGCCGATGATGGCCACCCCGAGCCCGTTGAGGACGAGCGGCACCCGGCGTATCGGGCTTTTCTGGCGCTGGCGATGGACCTCCATCAGGGTGGGCTGGCCCACTGCCCAACCGCATTCCGGGCGGCCGTGGTGCTGCCGGTAGCGGTTTTCCTGGGGCAACGCTTGGGTGATGCGCCGGCTGCGGCGGCTTGGCTCAAGGCCGCTGAGGGTGGTTTTGCCGAGCCCTGGGAGCGTCAGCATGCTCAAGCGGCACTGGCCTGGGCGCAGGGTGATGTGGTGCGTGCTGCCGTCCTGTCGGATCAAGCCCTGAAGGTCCTGGGCGAGCGGCTGACGGATGGAGCCAAGATCATGGCACGCGAACGCCTGCTGGCGATGAGGCCTTGAAGCGGCTCCACAACCCCTGAGGGCTCAACCCTTGGCTTGGCGCTTGGGCGGGGCGGGTTCTCCATAAGCCCCCATAAAGGTCTCCACATTGCCCTTGAGCAGGCGCTCATCGTCACTCGCCGCGGGTTTGCCCAAACCCATCAGGCAGCGCATGTGGCCCAGGCCGAGGAACAGGGCGAAGAACTGCTCGGCGGCCAAGGATGCCTGCGGGATGCGCAAGCTGCCTGCGCGGTGGCACAGCTGAAGATAGTGCTCCAGGCGTTGCACGGTTTTCAGGGGGCCGTTTTCATAGAACTGCTCCGCCAGATGTTGTTGGGGCAGGGCTTGTGAATACAGCGATCGGTGCTTGCCGATGACTTCATCGGCCCGCAGCAGCTTGAGAAACTGTCGCCCAACCCGCAGGAGACTGGCTTTGGGCTTGAGCGGATCAAGCGAGGCAAAGAGCTCCTCGCCGACATCGGCCTCGGTGCGGGTGCAGATGCACTCGCCGTAAAGAGCCTCTTTCGAAGGGAAGTAACTGTAGATGGTGACCTTGGACACGCCCGAGTCGCGGGCGATGGCGTCCAGGCTTGTGCCTTCGAAGCCGTGGGTCTGAAAGTGAGCGGTCGCCGTCTGCAGCACGCGCTCCAAACGGGCGGGGTCTCGTGGGCGGCCCCGGCGCGCGGAACTGGGAGCGCCTACTGTCATATTTTCTTTACTTGACTGCACAGTTTAGTTTTGATTATCCTTACCGAATCGTACAGAAATTGCCTCCAAGATGCCAGCCTTTGATGGTTTCCGACGCCCCCCAGGGGGCAGCCCTGCACGCGCCGTGCTGGCCCTGACGCTGGTGGCCGCAGCGGCCCTGGGTGCTTGCAGCACCAGCCAACCGCCCGTGGCGGCCACATTTGGGTCGATCGCTGCCGGCCAGGCCAAGCCGGACTGGACCCGCGCCGCGCCTGTGGCCGATGCCACCGCCTGGTGGCGCGAACTGCAAGATGCCAACTTGCGCGGCTGGATTGAAACGGCCTTGCAAGACAACGCCGAGGTGCGACAGGCCGCAGCCCGCACGGCCGCACTTCGGCAAGCCGAGACCGCCACGCAATCTCGCGTGCTGCCCCAGGCACAGGTGCAGGTGGCGGCCAGCCAAACCGAAACCGGTTTGCCCGAGACCATCAAGCGTGCCGGCCAGCCCGATAACCGCGCGGTCCGGGGCACGGTCGACCTGGCCTGGGAGCTCGATTTGTTCGGGGCGGCAAGGGCGGCCGGCCGCGCTGCACAAGGCGAAGCCGTGGCTGCAGCGCATCAGCAGCAGGCTGCGGCCCAATTGGTGGCGGCCGAGGTGACCCGCCAGGCCCTGCTGTGGCAAGCGGCGCATCAGCGCCATGCGTGGCTGCAGGCCCTGTTGGCCGAACAGGAGCAGCAGTTTGTCCTCCAGAAACTGCGCCACGCAGAAGGCTTGATCTCCGCAGCCGAACAGGCGCGCCTGGAGGCAGACCTGGCCGATACCCGCAGCCAGGCCCAGGCCGCTTGGCCGCAGGTCGAGGCTGCACGCGCGCGGCTGAACACCCTGCTGCACCGGCCCTTGGGTGCACCGGCATTGGCCACCGAAGCACCCTCCAGCGCTGTGCTTCCGGCATTGCCAGGATTGAGGGGCCGGCCTTCGCTGGAGGTTTTGCGCCAGCGCCCGGATGTGCAAGCGGCCGAGGCGCAGTTGCAGGCCGAAGGGGCGCGCTGGGACGAAACCCGTGCGCAACTGTGGCCACGCATTCTGCTGGGGGCCAGCCTGGGCGCTCAAGACTTGCGCTTGAATGCGCTGGACCTGGCCCCCAGCGTCTACCGAAATGTGGTGGCCGCCTTCACCCTGCCTGTGTTCAACAGCGGCCGATTGCGCGCCCAGCGCGACGCGCAGGGTGCCCGCACCGCCGCCGCCCAACTCCAGTGGGAAAAGACGATGCTGACCGCGGTGGAGGAAGTGGAGGCCAGCCTGGCCCTGCAGACACAGCAGCGCGAACGGGCGCGTCAGACCGAACAGGCCCTGGCCCTGCGCCTGAAGCAGCACGAAGCGGTGCAGGCGCTGGGCCGTGAAGGCCTGGTCGATGGGGTGGTGCTGCGCGACAGCCGACGCGCCGTGCTGGCCGCGCGGCTGCAACACCTCGAGGCCCAAACCCAATCGGCTTTGGCTGATCTGCAACTGCTGCGCGCCATCGGTGGCGCAGGTACTTCCGCGACGACTGCACCATGAAATCAAATCTGTTTGCCCTTTCGCTGCTTCCCTTGATCACCCTGGCCGCTTGCAGCCCGGCGCCGCAGACCACAGCCAAAGACCCCGTGGTGTTCGTGCAGACCGTGAACCAGGCCGCGCGTGGGGCCGGTACCGCGCAGGCCTTGTTGCAGGCCACGGTGCGCGCCCACACCGAAACCGATGTGGCGTTTCGCGCCGGTGGCCAGGTGGTGCAGCGCTTGGCGGAGGTGGGCCAGGCCGTGAGCAAGGGGCAGGTCTTGGCCGTTTTGGACTTGCAGGATTTGCAGGCCCAGCAACAGGCCAGTACGGCTGCGGCGCAATCGGCGCGCAGCGAATTGCAGCAGGCCCAACGTGAAGTGGCGCGGCTGGAGCGGCTGCAGGGCACGGGTGCCAGCGCCGAGGTGGACCTCGAGCGCCAGCGTTCACGTCTGCAGGGCCTGCAGGACCGTCAGGAACAGTTGGAGCAGCAGTTGCGGCTGGCCACGCAGCGCCGCAGCTATGCAGAACTCAAGGCGCCGTATGACGGTGTGTTGACCGCCTGGCGCGCTGAGCCGGGCACGGTGGTGGCCGAGGGCCAGCCGGTGGGCAGCCTGGCGCGCAGCGGCGCTTGGGATGTGGTGGCCGATGTGGGCGAAGAGCACTGGGTGCTCATCAAGACGCAGCGTGCCCTGCGCGCCACGGTCAGCGTTCCCGCCGCCGGCCTGGTGCAGGTACCGGTGACCTTGCGCGATTTATCACCCCTGGCCCAAGGCGCTGCGGGCGGCGGTCGGGTGTACCGCGTTCGGTTCAGCCTGCCCACATCCGCGCTCGCTTCCAAGGCCTCATCACCGATCACCTTGGCCCTGGGCATGCACGCCGAGCTCAGCCTGTCCACTGCTGCGCCATCGGCTCAATCGGCCCTATCGGCTCCTTCGGCTTCATCTGGTGAAGGTGGCCGTGTGGCCACCGGCACGCATCGCTTGCCCGCCTCGGCATTGCTTCAGGACGGACTCAAGGCCCAGGTCTGGATGGTCCAAAACGTGGAAGAAGGGCGGGGCCGCCTGCAGGCGCTGCCGGTGAAGGTGGTGGGGCAGGGCTCGACCTGGGTCGAGGTGCAAGGGGTGGCGCCGGGGGCAACGGTGGTCACGATGGGGGCGCAGCGATTGCGTGAAGGGCAGACCGTGCGGCCCGTGGTGCAGGCGCTGAGCTCCATGGCCGATGAGCGCAGCGCAGGAGCCCGGTGATGAAGGACTTCAACCTCAGCGAGTGGGCGGTCCGCCACCGATCGCTCACCCTGTTCCTGATGTTGGCCACGGTGCTGGCCGGCGTGTTGTCGTTTCGGCAGTTGGGCCGTCTGGAAGACCCCATCTTCAATGTGCCGGTGATGCAGGCAGTGGTGGCCTGGCCCGGTGCCAGCACGCAAGAGGTGCAAGACCAGGTGGTCAACCGCCTGGAGCGCAAGCTGCAGGACATCGATGGGGTGGACTACATCCGCAGCTTTTCCCGTCAGGGCTATGGCGGCATCACCCTCAACCTCAAAGGCGGCACCTCGCGTGAAGCGCAGGAAGCGGCCTGGTATCAAGCCCGCAAGAAGTTGGGTGACCTGCGCGCCGAACTGCCCGAGGGCGTTCGCGGCCCCTTCATCAACGATGAGTTCACCGATGTCTACAGCGTGCTGTACGCGGTGAAGGCCCAGGGCGTGCCGCCGGGCGATGTGCTGGCCGCGGCTGAAGCGGTCAAGCGGGTGTTGCGCACCGTGCCCATGACCAACAAGGTCGACATCATTGGACGCCAGCCCGAGAAGGTCTATGTGGAGTTCTCCAGCCGCAAGCTGGCGACCATGGGCGTTTCGCCGCAGGCCTTGATCAGCGCGCTATCGGGCCGCTTGGCCATGACGCCGGCCGGCGCGGTGGAGGCGCAGCCCGAGCGGGTGTTTCTGCGCTTGCAGGGGGCGGCGGCCGACCTCAACGACCTGCGCCGCCTGCCCGTGGATGTGGGCGGCGGGCGAATCCTGCCCCTGTCGGAGCTGGCCGAGTTGAAGGTGGGCACCGAAGACCCCGCGCCGCTGATGGTGCGCCGCAATGGGCAAGACGTGCTGGCCATCGGGGTGACGCTGTCACGCCAGGCCAACCTCATTGAAGTGGGCAAGGACCTCAAGGCCGCCGTAGATGCCTTGCGGCAAGACCTGCCGGTGGGCATCGAGGTGGAGCAGTACGCAGACCAGCCCCGGATCGTGTCCGATTCGGTATGGGAGTTCGAGCGCTCTTTCCTGGAGGCCCTGGCCATCGTGATGGCCGTGTCTTTCGTGGCATTGGGCTGGCGCACCGGTGTGGTCGTGGCGGCTTCGGTTCCGTTGGTGCTGGGCCTGGTGGCGGTGGTGATGAACGCCAAGGGCTGGACCCTGGACCGGATTTCTTTGGGCGCACTCATCATCGCGCTGGGTCTGTTGGTCGACGACGCCATCATCGCGGTGGAGATGATGGTTGTGAAGATTGAAGAAGGCTGGTCCAAGGTGAAGGCAGCCACCTTCGCTTACAGCTCGACTGCCTTTCCCATGCTCACCGGTACCCTGGTGACGGTGGCGGGCTTCATGCCGGTGGGCTTTGCCCAGTCGATCGCGGGCGAGTATGCCGGCGGTATTTTTTGGGTGGTGGGGCTGGCCTTGCTGGCCTCTTGGTTGGTGGCGGTGCTGTTCACACCGTACCTGGGCGTGTTGTTGCTGCCGGCGCGAATGGGTGGGCAAACGGGTGAGCACCACAAGCCCTACGACCGTCCGATGTACCGGCGTTTGCGTGCCGTGGTGGAGTGGTCCCTGAACCGCCGCTGGTGGGTGCTGGGGGCCACCGCGGCGGCGCTGCTGGTTGCGGGGCTGGGCATGACCCGGGTGCAGCAGCAGTTCTTCCCCACCGCTTCGCGCTTGGAACTGCTGGTGGAAATGCGCCTGCGTGAAGGTGCGGCCGTGTCGGCTTCTTTGAAGGAAGCCCAGCGCTTGGAGGACACGCTGGCCACGATCGACGGCGTGAAGGGCTACACCACGTACGTGGGTGGCAGTTCGCCGCGCTTCTACATCTCGTTTGCCCCCGAATTGCCCAACCCAGGCTTCGTGCAGTTCGTGATTGAAACCCAGGACCTGAAGGCCCGCGAAGCGGTGCGGGCACAGCTGCAGCAGCTGTTCGATGAGGGCCAGCAGTTCCCGGATGTGCGGGGTCGCGTGCTGCGCCTGGAGTTCGGCCCGCCCGTGGGTTTCCCCGTTCAGTTCCGGGTGCTGGGGCCGGATCCGCAAGAGGTGCGGCGCATTGCGGCCGATGTGCGGGAGAAGATGCTGGCCAGCCCGCTGCTGCGCGACGTGCAGTACGAATGGGGCGAGCAGGTGCGTACCGTGGGTATCGCGCCACGCGAAGCTGAGTTGCGCCGACTGGGCCTGCAGCGCAGCGACCTGGCGCAGGCGCTGCAGTTGTTGACGCAAGGCGCACCGGTGGCGCAATCCCGGCGTGGGGAAGAGTTGATCGATGTGGTGCTGCGCGGCACGGATGCCGAACGGCTGAACATCGAGCAGTTGGGGCAAGTCATGATTCCAACGCGAACCGGGGGCTTTGTGCCGCTGTCGCAGTTGGCTGAGTTGCGGCCCACCTTCGAGGAACCTGTTTTGTGGCGGCGCGACCGCACCATGAGCTTGGCCGTGCGGGCCGATGCGGTGGACGGCGTGCAGGCGCCCAGCGCCACGCAGGCCCTGTGGCCGCAACTCCAGCCCTTGGTGCAAAGCCTGCCGCCGGGTTACCGGATCGAGCGCGGTGGTGCGTGGGAAGAAAGCGGCAAGGCCAACAAGGCGCTGTTCGCGGTGTTCCCCTTGATGCTGGGTGTGACCTTGTTGCTGCTGATGATTCAGCTGCAAAGCTTCAGCCGTGTGGCCTTGGTGTTCCTCACCTTCCCGCTGGGGCTGGTGGGGGCGGTGCCGGCGCTGTTGGCCTCGCAGTCGCCCTTCGGCTTTGTGGCGCTGCTGGGCTTGATTGCGCTGGGCGGCATGATCATGCGCAACACCATCATCCTGGTGGACCAGATCGACCAGGACATTGCCGGTGGTTCACCGCCCTGGCAGGCGGTGGTGGAAGCCACCGTGCGCCGCTCGCGCCCGGTGGTGCTGACCGCTGCCGCGGCGATCTTGGCGATGATCCCCTTGTCGCGCAGCGTGTTCTGGGGGCCGATGGCCATCACCATCATGGGCGGCTTGCTGGTGGCCACCGCCCTGACGCTGCTGGCGGTGCCCGCGGCTTATGCTGCGTGGTTCAAGGTGCGGGCGCAGACGCCGCCGAACCCGCCACCAAACCCACCACCAGGGTCACCTCCGCAGACCGCTGCCGCCGCAGCATGAGCCGCCGCTGTTGAACGGGCAGATCGTCTCCCACCCGTCGCGGCACCTCACGCGGTCCTTTGCTCGAAATCGTCGTCGCTGTCCTGCACGCCCCGGTCTTGCCAGGCCAGGATCGAGGCCGGCAGGATCAGCCCGCAGAAGAACAGAACGGTCAGGAAGTTCCCCATTTGGGCGGTGCTGATGCTCAGGCCGGTGGCGCGTTCCCAGAACTCCATGATCAGGCAGCCCACCAAGGCGGCCACGACCATGTACTGGTGGGTGCGGAAGTAGGCCGCGTTGCGCTGGATGAGTTCGCGCTCGTCGATGTCCTTCTGAGCGGCATGCGCTTGGAAGTTGTAGCGGCACAGGAACACCACCACCGCGCTGATCATGCCCACGAGGCCCAAGAGGCCGACCGTTACCTGCAGCGCGGGCAAGGGCTCCACGAGCAAGAACTTGAGCAGAAACCAGCCGTGCAGGCTGACCAGGGCCAGCGCTGACAGCGCGCGCGCGGCCACAGGGCTGAGGGACAGGTAGGAGCGACGCGGGTCACGGGGCTTATTCATGATGAGGTCCTTCTCGATGGGCAGGCACCGGCCGCTGGGCCAGTTCTTCGGCCAGGGACGGAAAGGGGTCCAGGGAAAACAAGCGTTCTACCGACACACCGAACAGCCGCGCGAACTTCAGCGCCAGCTCCACGCTGGGGCTGTAGTCGCCTCGCTCCAGAAACCCGATGGTTTGCGGATTGACGTCCACCAGAGCGGCCAGTTCCTTGCGGGAAAGGCCGCGTTCGGTGCGGAAGACGGCGATGCGGTTGTGTGTGGCCATGTCCGGATCATATCAAAAGATTGCTTATACGCAACAAAAATATGGGGAGCCCTGCATTTGACCCACCGCTTGCCCCGCACACCAGCCCTGCCGACCCTGGCTCGTTCAGCCTGCGCTCACCGAGGCCCGGTCAACCAATCCAGTGTCTGCCCCCACAAGGCCGAAGCCTGGGGCCGGAAGTAGCCCATGTGGCCGATGGAGCGCATGCCCAGGCTCGACGGCTCCAGGGTGATCAGCTCCAGCGGCGCACCGCTGTAGGCCGACATAAAGGCGTCGCGCGAAGCGGGTGGCGCCCAAGCGTCGTCGCTGGCGTTCACGGCCCGGATGGGGCAGCGCACCTGCGCAAAGGCGTCGATCAAGTGGGCCTGTTCTGGGTCGTCAAAGAAGTAGCGCGGCCACTGGCACCAGCGGCGCCACTGGTAGAACACGTCGCGCGGCAGGTCTTCGCCCATGCCCAGCAGGCTCCAAGCCAGGTAGCCCTTGGCCTTTACGATCAGCGGCCCCAGCACGCGCCACATGATGGTGACCCGCAGGCGCTCGCCCGGCGACATCCAGCCGCTCCAGCCGGCCCCCGTGGCGAAGGTGGCAAAGCGGCTGATGCGGTGGTGGTTGGGCAACTGCCCGAAGGCATGTCCGCCATACGAGTGGCCCACCAGGTATAGAGGCTCGGCACCGTGGGCTGAAACCCAATCGACCAAAGCAGCCAAGTCCAGCCGCGCCCAGTCGCGGTAGTCCATGCGAAAACCACGCAGGCTCGGTGGCTTGGACAGCCCAATGCCGCGGTAGTCCAGCGTCCACACCTCCAGCCCACGTTCAGCGGCGAACTCGGCAAAACGGCGGTAGTGGCGTTGGGGCACGCCGGTGGCACCGGCCACCAACAGATGGCCTACGCGCCGGCCGCGTGCGGGGTAGCGCAAAGCCTGCAGCGCGTAGCCGTCGGCGGCTTGCAGCAGTACGGAATCCGGTGTGAGGTTCATGGGGTTGTGTGCTCCGCCGTCAATGAGGCGAGCAAGGCGGTCTGGAGTCGCTTGTTCAACGCTCGAAGCTGGCGATCTGAGTAGCCTTGAAGCATCAGCTGAACGATGACGTTTGCGGCTGCAACCATCGCAGAAGCCGCAAGCTCGGTGGAGATGGCCAGGCCCTTTTGTTTGGACAGTCGCACCAGGCGAGCCTGCGCAATGGCCTCAGCGTTTGCGCGCAGGCGGCCGCTGATCACGGAAGACTGCTGAAGGGCCTCGATAAGGGCACGGTGTTGTTGTGCGAACTCCAGCCATTGATCCCAACCCCGAAGCAGGTCCGCCTGCGGGTCATCTGTTTCCGGTTGTTGGCGCTTGCGCTGAAAGAACGACATCAGCTGCCGCTCGGCAACGGCTTGCAGCAGCCCGTCTTTGTCGCCGAAGTGGTGATAGAGCGTGGGCGCGGTCACGCCGGCCAAGGCGCAAACGACTCGGGTCGTCAGCTGTTGACCGGGGTTTTGATCGAGCCAGTCGCTCGCGATCGTCAGGATGCGGGTCGCGGTTTCACCAAGCTCGGGGCTGGGGGAATTCATCGCATTAATGTATCAACGCTATACTTATAGCAGTGCTATAGAGCGCCTGGCGCTGGCTCATCATGAAAGTCTTGATCACCGGTGGAAGTGGGTTTGTGGGGCAGCATGCGATTCGTCGACTTTTGGCGGAGGGCCACAGGGTCGTCGCACCCGCTCGGCGCGAAGAGGCGTGCATTCAACTGCGATCGCTTGGTGCATCCTCGATGCGTCTGGACTACGGTGATCGACCGGCGCTGAATCGTGCGATGGAGGGTTGTGAGGCGGTCGTTCATGTTGCGGCTCATCTGAAGATGTGGGGTCCATGGCAGGGCTTCGAGGCCAGCAATGTGACCCTGACCGATCAGGTGCTTCAATCGGCCAAGGAAGGTGGCGCCAAGCGCTTTGTGCACATCAGTGCTGCATCGGTCATCATGAAAGATCCGGTGCCGATCATCGGCGCCGACGAGTCTTGGCCGCTGACGTCTCATCGGCAATTGCCCTACTCAGCCACCAAGGCCATCGCTGAGCAGCGTGTGCTGGCCGCTCATGGTGAACACTTCAAGACGATCGCACTGAGGCCACCCTTTATCTGGGGCCCCGGTGATGCGGTGGACGCCGACCTTGGTGCGCAGGTGCGCAAAGGCCAGTTCGCCTGGATCAACCAGGGCCAATACCGGTACGCCACCTGCCAGGTGCAAAACCTTTGCCACGCCATTGCATTGGCGTTGCCATCAGAGGCGACCGGTGCATTCTTCATCACGGACGGGCCAGAGATCACCCTGCGGGAGTTTCTGACCCAACGACTGCAAGCCAGCGGGCTGTCATCACCCCGTCTTTCGGTCCCGGCTACAGTGGCCTGGGCTTCGGGCCGGGCGATGGAAGCGATGTGGGCGACGGGATGGCTAGCGGGCGATCCCCCTCTGACGCGCGAAACGGTTCGGCTGATTGGCTATCCCTTCTCCTTGAATACCCGGCAGGCGCGTGCGCTGCTGGGTTACACACCATCGATCGATCTCTCTGAAGGTCTGCGTCAATGTTCTCGATCTTGAGGCTTCGTTGGGCTTGGCTCACTTTGCTCTTGGTCAGCAGCCTGGTGGCCGCGTGCGTCTCGTTCATGCCGCGCAGCAACCCAGACTATCAGGCGGCCAAGCCCCACCACCGCCCCGATGGGTTCGTGAACCGCTACGCCGAGCGCAGCGAGAAGGAAGGGCTTTGGCGCTGGCAGTGGGAACGGCTGCGCGACGGCCTGCCCAAGCCGCCGGCAGAACCGATCGTGGGTGTGGAGCCCGACCTTGGCTTGATCAACCGCGCTGATGGACGCGCGCGGGTGACCTGGGTGGGCCACGCCACCGTGCTGCTGCAGGTCGACGGCGTGAACATCCTCACAGACCCCCATTGGGGACCGCGCGCCTCTCCCGCGAGCTTTGCCGGGCCGAAGCGGCATCAGCCCCCAGGTGTGCCCTTCGAGCAGCTGCCCCCCATCCACGTGGTGGTCATCTCACACAACCACTTTGACCACCTGGACGTCAAAACGGTGCAAGCCCTGGTGGACCATCATCCGGGCGTGCGGTTCCTGGTTCCGTTGGGGGTTCAGCATTGGTTCGCGCGCGAGGTTCGCGGTGCGGTGATCGAGGGCGCCAAGCGCAACGTCATCGCACTGGACTGGGATGAACGCCATACGGTGCAGGGGCGCACGCAGCCTTTGGACTTTCACTTCCTGGCGGTGCAGCACTGGAGCGCGCGGG
>JACCED010904811.1_pt1 | contig 18045 bp, 16 predicted proteins | sample 7455021 | NCBI WGS metagenome assembly JACCED01 (sample SAMN15323456, study PRJNA562643) | freshwater metagenome | isolation source: river surface water | place: USA:Blue River Watershed | collected 2017-08-19 | reverse complement strand
AATGAAGAAATAAAAATTATCTCAGTAAAAAAACCTTCTAATTTGAAATTAAATGATAAATTAAATTCTCAGACATTATTTAATCTATTAGATTTGTATAATTCAGACGATTTTTTATATAATTTATAAAATGAATACAATTATACAAAATTAAAACAACATCTAACAAAGATATCTTATTTAATGAGAGAAAACATAATATTTTATAAATTCGATTTATATAATAACTTTATATTAAAAAATACAAATAGAAAGGAAATAGACAAAATAATAAAGAAAATAAAGTCAAATTATAATTTAAATAAGGAAAACAATTTTATGAATTCTATAAATCCATATAAAATAGAAAGAGTAGTATTTGCAGGTGGTGGATCTAAAGGTATGATTTATTTAGGTGTGATGTTTGGATTATTTTTATCAGGAAATATATATTATCTAAATTATTTTTCAGGAACAAGTATTGGTGCGTTAACTGCAACACTTTTAGCAATGATAACACCAAATATAGAAGTATATGATGAGATAAAAAATAAACCACTAGAATACATTTTGAAGGATAATAATATTGTTTCAAATTATAAAAAATGTATAAACTTTATAATTGAAAGATTTATTAAAAGACCAATAGATACATTTTATAAATCACCACAATTTACATTTCAATCAATATATGAGACAATGAAGAAGATTATTTATGAAAATTATTTATATGATTTTGAGAATTCTGGTTTTGGTATATGGTTTGCATTGATATGTAAATATATTTGTAAAGTAATGAAAAATGAATTAGATAATTTAATCTTAATAAAAGATAAAACAGATAAATTCATAGAAATAGATGAGATTGATTTTGAATCAGATTTTGAAGGATATAAAATAGAAAGATTTTTTACATTTGAAGAATATAATAAATTAACAGGAAAATCTATAGTATTAACTGGAACAAAATGGGATCCAATAGAAACAGTATATTATTCAAAAGAAGACTATAAAGATATATCAATTATAAAGGCATGTAATGCATCATCATGTCTACCGGGTGTCTTTAAACCGGTGATAATAAATGATACTAATAATTTGGATGGTGGGTTATTTGATAATTATCCTCTCACATATGGAGATAAAAAAATAAATAATAGAATAGTAGAATATCATAATAAAACAATAGGATTTCTAATTGATGATCAGAATTCTATTATAGAACCATATGAAATAATAAGAGAATTATGGATTATTTATAATGGATTTATAGATTCTTCTGAATTGTCATATCTTATCGATTCTAGTAAATATAATGAAATGACAGAGATATTTTTTGAAATTAGATTAATACTTTATAAATTATTATATTCACCTAATACAGAAATAAAAAATTTTATTCATAATAATGGACAAAATAGCTTAAGTGAATATAATATAATTAAAAATGATATATTAACAAAAGCATCAGAAGATGAAAGATTTAAGAAATTAAAAATTATAGACATAGAACAAATTCTAAATAATTTAATATATAATGAAAAAGAAATGTTTAAAATAGGAAAAAAAACAAATCTAGATGATATATATTCAAATATATTTACACATGGAAATCAATATAATATATTAAATGAATTTATAATTTCAGAGCAGTTAAATTTAGATGATTTATTAAATACTGAATTATATAATTCAGAATTATTGTTAAAATATAAAGAAATATTAAATAATCTATTAATTATAATATCATATTTTGAATTAAAAGGATTATTTTATTCAGAAAAAAATATAGAAAATATATCAGAAAATTTTATAAATATTATGATTGAATTAAAATCATATATAGTTAAACTAAATGAAATAAGTGAAGAAGAAATAATAAAAATTAATAAGAAAAATAAATCAGATAAATCAGATAAATTTAAAAATTATATTAAGAATACAATTGATATTGCAAATACTACATTACAAAAAATACTTTTAAAAGTGACTAATAAAAATAAAAACATATCTCAACCTAAAAAAGAATCATATTATGATAAAATTGTAAAAAAAATATATAATTCAAATATAAGTGATATAATATATAAATATTTATGTATAGCAAATGATAAAATATGCTCAGATGAAATGAATAATCTGAGAACAGTAAAACTAAATACTTTTGAAACAAATACATTACATTTTGAAATTGATTTAGAACTTATTTCAAGACTAATATTTGAAGGATATTCAAAAACAATAAAATACTATGTTAATATTTTACGCTTAATGGAACTAACAGAAAAAGAAAAAATAAATGACGAATATTTAGAATCATATGAAGTGAAATATAAGAATTTTTTACATTATTAATTTAATTTACTTATTAAAGCGGTCATAATATTTTTAAAATATGAAACATCATCTGTATATTGTATATCATTATATTTGAAATTCTTTAAATTCAATTCAGATGAATTATGTAAATCATATATATTTATAATAAAATCTATTAATATTTTTATTTTTTCATCTATTTTGTCTTCTAATTTACTATCTAATTCTGTTTTTAATTCAGAAATATTATTTAATTCTTTTCCCTGTTTATAATAATAAAGATCAAGAATAGAATATATTAAACAAAATATATCATATAATGGTGATAATTGGATATTAGATGTATCTGAATATAACAATTTATGATATTTTGTTACAATACCATCGTACTTTTCAAAAAAATCTTTTTGAAATCTTGATATGCCAAAATCTATAAATTTATATGATTCTCCATGTTTAATAATATTTTCTAATTTAATGTCATTATGAATAAAAAATGGATATCTACTAAATTTATATATGTTAAATAAATTTACAAAATTTTTTAATTCGAAATTTCCATCTGATTCAAAAAAATGTGTAAACAAATCCATCTGACCCTTTTCAATTATTAAATATGATTCACATGGTTTTGTCAATTTTAAAAATATTTCATTTTCTTTTTCTTTTTTCAAATTCCAACTTTCTTTAAATTCTACTCCAGAATTATATGTTATTTTTTCAGAATTACATTTAAAATAACCAAGTAATTTCATAATTATATTGTCTTTATCAAGCATTGTGATTTTTTTATAAACATCAATTTCATTATTTATAATTTTATAATAATCACGTATTTTTGTCAACTTTCTAATATCATCTTCTATTTCTTTAATTTTGTTGTTATAGTTGTTTATTTTTGTATCACATTCTTTATTTATATTCTGTATAATTTTTTCTTTTTTTTCAGCTTCAGTATCTCGAGGTATTGAATGACACATATCAATTTTTAGTTCTTCTTCATAATTTATATTATCATATAATTTATTAACAGAATCTGTATATATTTTAATATTACTAATTAATGTATTCATATCAACATTATGACACACAATAATTTTGATAATTTTATCTTCTATACCATATGTATATCCATAAGAACCCTTTTCTAATATTTTTCCTTTTTTAATATTTTCCAATTTTATCTCAGCACCTAAACATAATGGAATAACTTTTGTAAGAAAATGAGATATATTATTAATACCATCATCATTAATATTACAAGTTAATTGTTGAGATCCTTTTTCACAATTTTTATCTTTTATCTTTTTAATACTTTTTTTTATTTTATTTTCTGATGAAATAAAAAAACTCATATATTATATAATTTTATTTTTTTTATAATAATTTTTATAATAATTCTCATAATAACTATTAATGATATTATTCATAAAATGAACACCATTAATAAAAGTAAAAAATATCATAAATAATGTCAAATAGTAATTAAAATTATCTTTCAATCCAAATTCATATTCCTTTACATTTTTTACATATAATAAAGCCGATGAAATAATACAAATTGGAGCCCTCAACCAAATGTTTAGATTCATCGATATATATTTTTCTGTTAATTTTGTTATTCTTCCAAATTTTTGCATAAATAATATTAAATAAGTTATACCTCCAGGTATTCCACTCATTCCAATCATCGGAACTATATAAAGTGGACTTTTGTTAAGATAAAAAATATACCAAAATATATGAGTTATAATGTGATGGATTATTTCATCATAATATATTTCATTTATATTATTTCTTAAGTGTAATGTATGTAATCCGATTAAAATTGGATAAATATAACTACATGAACTATTATAATTATAATATTCTAAAAGAGGATCCATTCTCATTTTGAATATAATTGGTAATAATATAATTGTATTTATTAAATTTACAATAAAATGTAATAAGAAATAAATAGTATTAAAATCAAAATATTTTTTTAAATAAAATGTAATCATTTCAAATATTAAATAAAATGGCGCTATCTCAATTATATGAAGTAAAATTAGATCGAACATTAATATATATTATATTAATATAAATATTATCTTAATTTAATTATAAATAAAATTTAATTAAAAATCTGATTAAATGTATCAAACCACTTGTATTTGTCAGAATTAGCAGTAACCATCAGAATCAATTCTACTGGACTAAATTCCGCATATCTTGTGTTTGATGTAATCAGTGTGATTTCATTTTCATACATTTTTCCAATAAAATGAATTGTCTTTTCAAACAATTGTGGATCTCTTGATTCAATCATCATTCTAATTTCATATGTATTGATACGTTTTAGATAATAATTTAGATCCAAAATCTTTCCATCTTCTAGTGAATCAAAATTATAGTCCTTCAAGATTCTCAAAATGTAAATAATATAATTCTTAAACTTGAACTTAAAATCTTCTTTTAGATTAGAAATTTGGCTTGAAATTGTTTCGATATTTTCAATTCCATATCTTTCAATTTCAGATGAAAGATAATCTTGTAGATTTGTATTTATATGGCTTTTCCTCATAAAATGAAATTGATTCATCATTTGAATAATACTAAATACCTTAATAATTTTTCTTGACTTGTATTCAACTGTTGTCGCAAAGAATGATTCGGGACTTGTGAAATCATAATAACATCCATTAATGTATCCCCCTCCAATTCCATAAATAATATGGTCAAGATTATTTTTAATCTGATCAATAAAATACTTTTCTAGAAGCTTTGGAGTATCTTGACCAGAAAAGTCATGAAATAGAAAAGTCAAATCATTTTGAATACACAATTCATTCAATCGATACAGTTCATGCGTAATATCCACAATTGATTCATCATAATGATAATTGTTGATTTGTGTTTTTACAGCCTTTCTGAAGGGATAAATCGTTATGCGATCATTAATATACATCTCAACAGTATCATCAATATGATTCCATTCATATTGAAAGTATTTTCTGTACATATTTCTGTCTGTTGAAATATAAAGAGGATTTTCCTGAAGTGGATCAATCAAAATAATAAAGATATGCATTTCATTATGTTCTGAAAAGATTTTCTGAACACATGGAGGAAATTGATGATAATTCTTATCCTCCAAAATCTTTTGTCCATCAATTTCAGTCATCAGCCCTGCAAAAGTTCCAACACCAACATAAATCATCACTGGTGCATTCCGGAGATCCGGAGAATTTAGCGTCGATTCAATAGAAGAGATAATGAGATCCATTTTTAGATTTACTATATTTGTAATAGTATTATTATATGATTTTGAATTTCAATTTTTTTAAAGATAACTCAAGTTATCTTTAAAAGGAATAATACGAATCTAAATGAGTTCAATTTTTTTAAATACAATTGACATATTTAAAAAAATAATACGAGTCAAGGTGAGTTCAATTCATTTTAAAAGGAATCAAAATGAGTTCAATTCATTTTAAAAACTATAAATTAATCTAATATTGTTAATTTACATTCATCTTCACAATCCCAGCGATGCTTTATAATATCACCTCCACCATATGATTCTACTTCTAAATTATTTGCTACTAAAAAGTCTGTAATCCAGTTTTCTAATTGTAAATGATAAAATTCAATATAACTTAAATTATTAATTTTTTGTGCAAATTTTAGTTTATTATGTAAAGGATGATATAATTTATTATTAATTTTTATTGCATGACCTTTTGAAATATATAAATCATCATTTGGTATATTTTCTCCAATTGAATTTTTTTTAATTAAATATAATTCATTTAAACTGATTATTTTTCTATAATAAACCTGTCTAACATTTATAATTCTATTATCTTTAGTTAAGATACTATCACCTATTTTTATATTTTCTATTAATTTTTCACCTTCTGGTGTTAATATTTTAGTACCTTTTGCAACACAATTAATTCCATCTGTTGGGGAAGTAAAATCAAAAGTAGCATTTGTTGAATCATATGTATTTGTAATCGGTGCCGCTACAAATGAACTTAACCATGAATTTAATATAGATTGATTAATAGATATTGTCATGTCTCCAATAAGAGTATTTGCACTAGTTGGAAAATGATATGCATAAAATTGTAAAGTTATTAAATAATTTGACCCACTTGAAGTTATACTTGCAGCTACATTACTTAATGAATAAGTATATGTTGGTCCATTTATACTTGTATTAATATAATAATTTGAATTTTTGTAAATTTCCAATCTTGTATCATCTGGATCAGATGAACTTGAAGTATTTCCAAAAAATGCAGGAACTTCTGAATTATAAGTTGGTGGATTAAAAGATATGCTTGAAATTTGAACATCTGAAATTTGATTGCCAGTTGTACGCAATGTTATATTAAAAGTAGATGTATCTAATAAATATTTTGTGCTGTTTATATATATTCTAGAATAATATAAATATTGATTGGAACCATTAATTGAATAAGTTGTATTTCCTGATAAATCTGTTGTTGTAAAATTACTTGTGTATTTACCATGTACAGTTATATATGAATCAGAATTATATGTAATATTCATAGAATCAGAATCACTACTTCCTGCATTAGATAGCCATTGGTAAACACCAGATGAATCTAATTGCGCAATAAATATATCACTATTTCCTTTTGATGTTAATGTTTTATATGAAGGAGTTGGGATATTACCACTCGCATCAAGTTTATTATTAAAATCAGACGTGCTTGAAAAAGTACCTTTAATTATAAAACTAGAATCTGTTAATGGTAAAATAGTATCAACACTTGCTCCTTGTTGAATAAACCAAGCCCAATTTCCACTTGAATCAATTTTGGCAATATAATAATTTGTCGAGCCATTTTGTACACCTATTAATGTTTTTTGAAGAATATTATTACCACTCGAATCAATATTATAAAAATAGTTATTTGTTGGATTACCATCATATGTATATGAAAGAGTCCCTGCTAAAACAATAGAATTATTATTAAGTACTTTTAAATAACTAGAAGTTGAATCATAACTCGGTGAATTAATCATTGTTCCCCATCCCCAACTACCATTTGAATTTATTTTCATATAAACTACATCATTTTGTGAACTAGAAATATATGTTATAGTTTTTTCTGTAAAAATATTAGTTCCACTTGAATCATAACTATTAATTTTTATATTACTATCGATTTGTAGTCCTAATAATAAAGAATTATCTGAAAAAATAAAAGGATATGGGTTATTTTGTGTCGAATCATAATTTATACCACCGTAATGTAAAATCCACTGCCATATACCAGATGAATTAATTTTTCCAATAAATCCATCAGAATTCCCCTGAGATATTAATTGTTTATATAAACTTGAATCAGTTTTATTAAAATCTGATGTATTTGAAAAATTGCCACATATTATAAAAGTAGTATCAGTTAGTAATAAAATATTTGAAACACTCGAGCCTTGTTGTATAAACCAAGCCCAATTTCCACTTGAATCAATTTTAGTAATATAGTTATTACTTGATATAGAATATGTAAGTAATTTATCTTCTGGTGTTATTTTATTACAAGATGAATCAAGTCTATAAAAATACATATCATTTAAAAAATAATTTGCAATAATAACAGAATTATCATTTAATATTTTTATATATGATGAAGCACTATCATAGCCGCTAGAACTAATAAAAGTTCCCCACCCCCAACTACCATTTGAATTTATTTTTATATAAGATATATCTGTACTTGAACCGTATGTTATAGTTTTTTCACTAAATATAGTATTTCCACTTGAATCATAACTATTAATTTTTATATTACTATCAACCGATATTCCCAATAATAATGAATCATCTGGAAATTTTAATGGATATGGACTATATATACTATCCCAGTTAGTACCACCATAATGAATTACCCATTGATAATCACCATATGAATTAATTTTAGCAAAAAATACATCATTTTGTCCCAAAGATATTAATTCTTTATATTGCGATAAATTAGTTTTTTTAAATCTTATAGTATTATTAAATGAACCATTTATTATAAAAGAATCATCAGATGTTTTTATTATATTATTTAAATTTATTGATGTTCCTGATCCATCTGTTGAAATTTTAGAAAACCATTCTAAATTTCCACCTATTTTAGTTTTTATTATATAGTAATCTGTATTACCACTTGTATCAACAGTATTGCTACTAGAAACACCATTTAAATTATAATTTATTGTTCCACTAAATGATTTTACACTTATAACTGTATCATCGCTTAATGTAACAGTACTATTAACATATGATTCAGATACTGATGTACCATATAATGTTGTAAAATCTTTCCAATTTCCCGGAGAAATACTCATTTTAATATAGAATATATTTATATTAAAATATTTATTATTATTATTTTATTTGTACTTCCTTTACATAATATGTTTTTCTTCCAGCTATATCAGTTTTAATAACCTTATTACCCTTCGGATCTTTTTCTTGGTCATAAACTCTATATTTATATGGTACTTCTAATTTTACTTCTTTTTTAAATCTTTTGAGTTCTTCCTTATTTATTTCGATGTCTTCATTTTCTTTTACTAATTCAACAAAATTAGAGAATGCACAAAATTTTATAGCATTATAAAGATTTTTTATATCTTTTTCATCCAAATCTGATGTATTTGAATAAGGATCAATTTTTGCAATATACATACTTTCATTTTTAATATAATTACCAATACCACAAAATTTATTTTGTTCTAATAAAAAAGCCACAAGTTTTTTATCCACTTTTTCAATTTGTTCCTTAAAAGCTTCTAATGTAAAATCTTCACTAAATATATCAATGCCAAGCTTCCTTAATACAATGTCGTGTTTATTTTCATTTAAAAATTTTAATTTAGAAAAACGTCTAGAATCATCAATATAAACAGTCAAAATATCGTCTCCCTTTTTAAATGTTAATTCGTATTTAGGATAAGATGGATTTTCAAATGTAATCCACCCTGTTAATCCAAAATGAATGTGAAAATAATAATCTTTAAATATCAATATTAATAATTTGCCTTTAGATTGAACATCAATAAGTTTAGATTTTGATGGCAATTTTAGAACAGTTTTAGAATTAGATATTATATCTATAAGACTATAATTTAATAGATATGTTTTACATACTTCCGATATATATTTTATTTCTGGTCCTTCTGGCATTATACTATATAAATTAAATTCCTTTTAAATAATTTAAAACTAATTTAAAAACAATTTAAATGATTTAAAAAATTGCCATAATAATATATATTATGACTTCATTTAATAATGTTGTAAATATTTCTTTACAATATCAAAACGATACATTAAAAAAACAATTACAAGAAAAAAATGCTTATATTGAAATATTACAAAAAGAATACGATGAATTGAATAAAGAAAAAATAGAATTAAATATGAAATATAATGAATTAAATAAGAAAAATATTGAATCTGATAAAATAGAATCTAATAAAATAGAATCTAATAAAATAGAATCTAATAAAATAGAATCTAATTCGTATTTAAATTATATGTATTCATTTTTTAAATAAAATTTTTATTCGAGTGTTGTTTCTAGTATCTTTTGAACAACTAAATATGGATTCATATTAGAAGCCGGTCTTCGATCCTCGAGATAACCTTTTCCATCTAAAATTACATTAATTGGAATACGAATACTTGAACCACGATCACACGAACCATATTTAAATTCATTAATATTTGCTGTTTCGTTTGTGCCTAATAATCTTAATTCATTATGTTTTCCATAAACTTCGATATGTTCCTTATGCTTTTGTGAAAGTTTATCTATCATTTTATAAATTTCGTCAATACCATTATCTTCTCTTGTTTTTTTAGTTGAATAATTTGTGTGTGCACCACTTCCATTTAATTCTGGAAAAGGTTTTGGATGAAAATTAATTTTTACATCATATTTTTCTGCAATCTGAACTAAGAAATATCTAGCTAGCCATAATTGATTGCATACCTCTAAGGGGTCTAGTGGTCCAATCTGAAATTCAAACTGAGATGGTGTTACCTCGGTATTTACACCACATATTTTTATCCCAGATTGAATACATGCTTCGATATGTTCATTGATAATTTTTCTACAAACCGAATTTGCGTGTCCAACTGTACAATAATAACGATTTGATTTTAAATCATCTGTATCACAAAACCCATATAAATCATCATATTTATCCATCATAATATATTCTTGTTCAATACCAAACCATGGTGCATGAAAACTTGTGTTTAAATATGTTTGATATAAATTTGAATATTCTGTTGTTCCTTCTACATCACATAATACTACATAATAAGTTTTTCCAGCGGTTTGTGTAAAAAGTGGATTCAATTTATAATAGATCGGATTTAGGACGAGATCTGAATTTTTTGTTTCTGATTGTCCTGTAGATGAACCATCAAAATTCCATTTTGGAAAATCCCATACATTTGGTATATATTTTGTCTCAAAAATTTTTGTCTTGCTTCTCAGATTACAATCTCCATCAATCCAAATATATTCAGCTATTATAATCATTTTATTTTATATTGTATTGTATTGTATTGTATTGTATATTTATATAAGCTAATTTTGATTCAATTTTTTATAAAAAGTTATATCTGTTTTATATAAAAAATAATCCGAATATAAAAAATAAATTTATTCTATTAATTCTATATTAACATTCTCACATTCTTTAAACTGTTTTAAAATATAAAGAGGATTTGGTTCAAAAATTGGCAATTCAACCACGCAATCTTTTTTTAAATATGGTGAATAAATTTCATGAGTTTTTTTAATAATCTCACAAATTAATTTAATAGAATTATTGAATACTCCTCCACCAATTAATGTTAATACTATACGAGGAGCCTTTGTAATAATCGCAGTTAGATATGTTCCTTCGTATGCTTTCTCTAGCAGTAATTTACTTAATTCATTTGGATTATTATCTGAACATATACAAGTAGATGTGAATATCTGATTTATTTTAACTCCTTTTTCTCTATATTCAAATTCATCTGAACGCAAAAAATTAGCCTCAACATTGGATTGAAGACCTATTTTGATTAAATCCGAGTCAAATTCTTTAAAATTTTTATTTTCTGAATATTTTAGTTTTCCATTATTTACTTCTAAGGGTAATTCTTCTAATAAATTTATTCTCTTTTTTTTATGAGTTATTAATCGTAAAATAGATCCAAATGCTGCACCACCAGAAGCACTTGGTCCTTGTGTTCGATCGATCATTTGCATTGTTAAAAATCTTCCATTGAATGGATTATAATCAGCACGTGGAATTTCAATACAATTAAAATTAGAAGCCACCTGAAATAATGTGTTTTCTTCTGAATTGAATTGTATAGCTGATGTATCAAATTTATCATTATTATTATATGTTTTTCTATATTTTATATTTAATTGTAAATGTGTATTATTCTTCTTTTTTATTTTATTAAATTTTTCTTTTAATTCTATTATATTAAATGTTTCAAATTTCCCCATTTTTTCTCTTATGTTTAATGGTATTTCTTCTAAAGTATAATCAAAATCCTTTTCACTAAACCCCAGTATATCTTCAAACCACATTAATCGTTCCATTCTATTTATATTATTTATTTTAAAGTTTAAATATTATAAAGAATAAAATTCAAATTTTTATTTCATTATATTATATATATGTTGGATATAAATAAAGTTGTAAGTTTTTTAGAAACATATAAAATGAATGATAAATTTACATATCATAAAAAATGTATAGAAAAGTTAAAAAAGGTCGAAAAAAATAAAATAAATAGAATACAATCAAAACCATATATTTTATATGGATTAAGATTATATCTTTTAAATTCAATTGATTCATATAAATTTGTTTTGTCAAAATATAAATATAAAAATTGTTCATATTATAAAATCAGTTTAAATGACAAGGAAAAAGATAATTTTTTAATGTTAATTGAATTGATGGAGAAAAAAAAATCTAATCTTCTAAAACTTGGTGAAATTGATATAACATTAATAAAGTCGGAATTAGATATTAAAGATAAAGTATATTTAAATATAATTGATGTAAATGAACCAAAAAAAATTAAAAATTATATTGAGATTAAAAATTATTATGATACTCTTAGTTATTTATTAAATATTGAATCAAAAAATTTATTAAAATATCAAAGACTTGATAGAATGTTAAACTTTTTAAAGGATCCAGAAGCATTAAAAGTATATGAAATATTTCAATCATATAATGATATGATACATTCATTAAATTTTGAAGAAAGAGACAAATACATCATATTGAGTGGCACAGTATTGCAGTCTATTGGTACAACATATACAAGAGATGTTGATGTTATGATATTTAAACCAGAATCAGAACAAAAAGATGTAAAAGAAATAATTAAAAATATTCATTCTAAATATGATAAATTTGATTTAAATATTATTGATAAATATGGAGAATATCATACTACAGAAAATGATATACCATTAAAATATAAAAAAATATGGTTAACATATCAATTACCACGATCTGGAGGAGCAGATGATATATATGAACTCTTATTAAATCCAACACATCACTTTTATTTCTGTGGAGTTAAATTATTTGGTTTAAATTTAACTATAAATAGATTCTTACAAAGAGCGTCTATATCATCAATGGCAGATCTTTTAATGTTAAAAGAAATTAATAATTATGATGTGTCACAAAGATTATGTTTGCCAAATTTGACTATTCGACAAGGAATAATCAAGGTATTTTATGGTAAATATTTAGAAGTATATTTTAAAACTTTACAAAAGGCATTAAAATTATATTATAATAAAGATTATACAATTGAACAGTTGAAAAAGGAAGTAAAACATTGTAATGCAGAAGGTTTTGATATTTACAAGGGTGAAATAATTAAGGATCCTGACACAGATATAATTAAATTCTTTCATATTCTTATAAAGAAAGATATTATTAAAAGGAATGCATCAAATTGCAAATATTTATTAGATGTTGGGACTGGCAAACTTACTGATATGAGAATATGGGATGAAAATAATATAAAAAATGTTGTAGGAATTGAACCATCTGTTGATTCACTAAAAATGGGTGAAGAAAGAATTAAAAAATTTGGTTTTAAAGGTTCACTTCAATTAATAAATGGAGTTGGAGATGATGACTGGACTTTAAATGAAAAATATAAAGTTGCGCTTTCTAATAAATATGATGTTGTAACATTTCAATTTACATTACATTATATGATGAATAATATTCAAACAGTTATATCAAATTTAAAGAAAGTAATGTTACCAAAATGCAAGATTATTATTACATGTATGGATGGAAATAAAATTCAAAGAGATTTTAATAAATATGGTCATGTCGAAATTAGAAATAAACAAGAACCAATATTTGCAATATTTCCAATGTATAAAGTAAATGAAATAATACCAGAAAAGGATAATAATATTATAGTATATTTTAAAGGAGCATATGGTGTATCAAGTGGTTCAATAGAACCAATAATTGATATAGATAGATTAATAGATATATTTAAACAAAATGGAATAAATTTATTAGAAAGAAAAAATTTTTCAGACTATGATATTGACTTAAAAAGAAAATTATTTCCCCCACAATTAAAAGTAAGCAGTTATTATATCTCACTTCTTTTTCAATATGAATAGATTTAGTCGGAGTCACTTGAATTTGATGAATTTGAGGAATTGTCATGCCTCCTCTTCGGCAACTTCTTCAAATTCCTATCAAATGCACAAATATGAGGCTCCTCCGAAGCTAGTTGAGAAAACTTTACACAACGAATTCCTCCTGGCTCACTCGGACATGTATAGTAAACATATCGAATTGAAAAGAACTGTGAATAATACTTCATCTGATTTATACAACGCATACATGGCTTTGAATTACCACCATTTGTACGCACAACAAAAATATCAATTGTAATCTTCTTTGCATTCAATGTCTTTCCGATCCTCTCATACAGCTTCCTAAGAGCCTGTGCCTCCGCATGCTCAGTAGAAGTATCATTAGTATTATAAACATTTGTTCCATAGGAAACAGGAGCACCATCCTTCAAAATTGCACACATGTGATTTGAATTAGTGATACTCGTAAATCCACTCGCACTGTATTGAGCCTTCCTCTTATTCATCATAGTATTAGCAAGACGATCAAACTTTGTAGTCATTTTATATATGATTATATATTTATATAGTTATGTAATATAATTAAAAATTTCAATTTTTTTCGTTTTATAAGGAATAAAAAAGAATACGAATAAAAGTGAGTTCAATTTTTTTATTCATTATAAAATGAAAAATATTGAATTAAAATTTATCTAATAAAATATATAAATAAACCTTATAAGAAAGAATGTCAAAAGTAAATATACCAAAATCTGTGAACGACCCAAGTTATAGATATAAGAGAGACACTATTAAAGTTGAGATACAAAATAATAATGGAGGTATGACAAAATTAATTAATATTGAAGCCATTTCAACACAGATCGGAACCGATGTAGATATTTTATTAAAGTTTATAAAGAAATCATTAAATGTAAATATAATAAAAAAAGATAGTATATGTATTAGAAAGATAGAAACACAACAAAACATCGAAAATATATTGGAAGAATATATTGAAAAAGAAATTCTTTGCAAGAAATGTAATAATCCAGAATTTACATTAAATAAAGAAAAGAAAAACACTACAAAAACATGTAAGGCTTGTGGACATTCTATTATACTTTAAGATTGTATCGATTATTTACTCTTCCTTGTCTAAGATAAGATGTATCAAGATTATCAACATATTCTGGATTGATATTTGATGTCATCAAAATAATTAGATTTGGATAAAGACCACGATCAATCCGATCAAATAATGTGTTCCACGATGTCTTATCTTTTACCTGGATTGGGATGTGCTTATGAAATTGAATCAGATTATGATGAATCTTATTGATAAGAATATCAAATTCCTCTAATACCAGAATGAGTGGTTTTTCTTCTGTTGGCATAATAGTTGAATAAATCAATCCAATATCATCTCCTGGATCAGTTGGATTAAAAGAATCACACAAATATCCTCCCATTTCTTTTGCAAGAAGAATTGAAATCATTGATTTTCCAGAACCCGGTTCACCATAAATAATACTCACATTATTCTTAGTTTTCTTATACTCATCCTTAATCATTTCAATAATTTTTTTTTGATTTTCTTTAGCAACAAAATGTTCAGAATTAATCTCTCTTGATTTATATTCAAGCCAAAAATAGTTTCCTTGTCTTTCATAGAATTTAATCTTACCACTTGAGGTGTTTACATCTGTATCAATCTCTTCATATTTCTTCATAATCTTTGAATCAGGATTGATTAATTCTTTGAAAAATTTATTCGAACAAAGGAGGAAGATATTATATGATTTTGACGAGGCATTCTTATTTGAATCAGAATTTTCAATAATGTATCCAATATAATATTTTCCCCAGATCCATCCTCGTGGATTCGAATCCTCTACATAAGAGGAATTTTTTCCAATTCTTGTAAATACCATCGGAATCTGTCTTTTGTTTGTGATCTTATACAGCCTAATTCCAAACATTATGAACAGAATGAATGGGATTGTCCATATAATACTGAGACAAGAGCCTAGAGCCATTGAAATACCCAAAGTTGATAGATTCATTACAATTTATAATGAAATTTATAATGATAAAATATAGATAAATAAAATTTTCAATTTTTTTCCTTTCATTGTAGAATGAAAGGAAAAAAGAATCCGATATAAAGAGAGGTCAATTTTTTTATAATATCCTTATAAATTGAATCCGAATCGTAATGAGATCAATTTTTTTATTAAATAAAATCAATATATTCAGAAAAATGATTTCTAACAACCGATATAATATACTTTGGATTTACGATCTTAAAATTAATCTTAAAATATTCATTATTATCGGACTCATCGGTATATGATGCATCTATCACAACATAATTATTATTATGATAAGGGAAATCTTCCAATGCATCGATAATTGTTTTGACACATCCGTTAAGTTTTCTGTATCCACTTACACATCCATATGACTGATTTTGGTACTTTGGAAGTTCTACACTTTTTTCAATAATATCATCATGATTGATTATATCAGAAGAAATATTTTTCAAAATAATTTCAATATTATCTTCCAAATTTTTTTCAAGAGACTTAATTACTGGATCATATTCATAGTCATCATATTTAAATTCGTGGGAATTATATTTCTTGATACTACTAAAACCAAGTTTTGAAACAAGAGAAGAAAAGCTAAAAAGAGCAGACATTTTAATTTATATTGATTATAATAAATAAAATCAATATAAATTAAATTTCAATTTTTTTCTTTCCTTATAAAACGAAAGAATCCGAATCAATATAATTTAATTTCTGTAATGTGACCAAATAGATAATTTATTTCTATTATTATATTTCCATTATTATCAAAATGTTTTTCAGTCCATACTAATCCTTGTGGATCATATTGAAGACATTCCCCTATAATATTATCATCAATATAAAAACATTCTAAAGATATAGAACCATCTCTGTAATATTTCTTATAAATCCCATTTTTTTTATTATTAATATAATTACACTCCTCAGATATAGTTCCATCTTTATAATATTCCTTATATATACCCTCCTTTAATCCATTATTTATAAAAACTTCTGACAATAATAATCCATAATTATTGTATTCTTTATGTAAATAACTCATTCAAATATTATAAGTTATGAATTTCAATTCAATTTAATATAAACAAAATTTTTCAATTTTTTTATTAAATCTTGGATTTCCTTATAAATTGAATCCGAATTCTAAATGAGTTCAATTTTTTCATTTTATTCTTCTCTATAATGATACGCTCTTCGTTGCTTTGTTATCTCATATAATACAATTCCAACCGACACCGACAAATTGAATGATTCGATAATACCTGCCATTGGAATCTGAATTAAACTATCACATCTGTTAATTGCATATTCCGACATACCATGAACTTCATTACCGAACCAAACTGCTAGCTTTTTTTGTGTAAATGTTCCAACATCAAGTGAAATATTATTTTTTCCTTTGATATGTGGAGATGTTCCAAACGATACAAAATTATTCGATTCAAGATGATTAAAACATTCTTCACTTGACTTAAAGACACGAACATATGTCCACTTTATAGCCGAAGCAGATGTCTCATTAAGTGTATTATTTGTTCTCATATCTTTCCATGTTTCTTCCTTAAAAATATTTTTTTCATCAACAATATAAAGTTTCGATACACCCAATGCATTAATATTGCGGATAGCAGTACCAATATTTTGTTTATTGGTTGGATTCTCAAGAACACATATTAATGTATTACAACGAATATCTTTAATCTTATCAGCTTTCTTTCTTATTCTATTTTTTTCTATTGATTTGTCAGTTGAATCATCTGAATCATAAACAAGAAATTCATTAAGATCTAGGAATTCTTCAGACATCATTTTTATTGTTATTGTTATTTAGTATACTAAATAATTTAGATAATAATGAATTCAATTTTTTATAAAATTCTAAATGCTATTTATCTTATATGAAAACAGAAAAATTGAATTTAATATTATCTATTATATATGTTATTAATTATACTAAAAATATAATGAAAGACTGTATT
>JACCED010402341.1_pt1 | contig 18046 bp, 14 predicted proteins | sample 7455021 | NCBI WGS metagenome assembly JACCED01 (sample SAMN15323456, study PRJNA562643) | freshwater metagenome | isolation source: river surface water | place: USA:Blue River Watershed | collected 2017-08-19 | reverse complement strand
ATAATTGTTTTATCAATACCTTCAGTATCTATTATAATATCTTGGTTTTTATTTTCTTTTTCATTTTTTTCACTTTTTTTAGCCATTAATAAAGCATATTTTTCTTCATAATCTTCATCTTCACTATCTAACGCATCTAATTCATAATTATAATCAACTTCTTCTATACTTTCAGTATCTTTCTTTTTTTTTGATTTACTTTTTTTGGGTTTCGTGGATACTGCTCTTTTCTTTTTTAAATCTTCTAAAGCAATTTCTGGTCCATCATATACTTTTAATTTATTAGATGCTGAACAAAAATCAACTGCTTTTACTTTATGATTATACTCTTCTAGTACCTTAGTACTGTCATTTACATCACTTTTCTGAATCAATATTCCATCAGTAATTCCATAAAACAAAAAATATGAATATAATATCATTTGAATCGATTTCATTTGTGGATTTTTTAATACAGGTTGATTTTCAATATAAACATAATCAACTTCTAATAATTCAGGAATTTGATTTAATTTTACTGGAATATTTTTAAATAATAATGTTCTATTCTTTTTTTGAGCATCATTATCAACTAAATTCACAATATCCCATTTTAAGATTTTAATTTCTTTTGAAATATCATCTTGTTCCAATATACAATAACTAAGATTGTAAATACCTACGTCCCAAGAACAGATTTTCATTTTATTATTTTTAAAAATTTATATTTGTTAATATAAATTATCCTTTATATTAAAAATAAGAAATTAAATAGTTATATCTTTTTTATTAAAATAAAATTTTATTTTAATAATTTATTTTTATAATGTACTTTTATATAACATGAGATTGATGAACACGTTAATATTTAATCACAATCACAATCACTATTCTTTACTGAAAGATAACCATTAGGGTAGAAACGGCTATCAGTGTAAGGATAGTAATAGCAAGTTAAGTAATTGTAATCAGAGCAGAAACGGCGACGCCAGTAACCATACATGGTGTAAGGATCACCACAAGCAGGGTTTCCAGCAGGAAGGATTACAGCAGGTACGCGATTAGGGTTGGTATAAATAGAGCCTTGAGTTACACAGGGATAAGGAGTTGACATTTTTTTCTTTATTATACTATATAATTAGAATTATTTTTTATAATATTTCTAAAAAATTAATTAAATTAAATTAATTTTTTAAACTTATTTTAAATTATTTTAAATTATATTTTATAAAAAAATCCTATATTATTTACTCATCATCTTTTTTAGCTGTAATATTCATAAATGTTTGAATTGTAGATTTTTCCGCAATTAATGGTTTACTTCGTGTTAATTTCAATTTTGTTTGAGTATTATTTACTATATTTTCATTTACAACTTTATTTTTTGGATAAATTTGTTCTTCTATTTTTGGAATAATTGAAATAAGCGGTGGTTTTATTACTTGGAATCGTCGATCTTGTTTAATACAATAATTCCTAAACTCTTCTATATCCATATATCCTCCAAACATTTTTAATACTTCACGTGGTGGAGCCATTTCAATTTTAACAAAAGGTAAGTTATATAATTTCTTATACATTAAATTAAGTAATGTATATCGCTCCCATACATTATTATCATTTTTATTAAAATTATATGAAGCCGCACAATTAAACGAACAAAAACACCCAGATACATAAAATTTATCTCTTCTTATATATTCAGGTAAAGTACAAGGTGGTCCATCAAATTGATGACAACACCACCAACAATGAATATTTGTTTGGTCAGGCCATTCTTGATACATATTTGCATTAATAAATTCAACCATAATATTTTTAAGATTTTTCTTATTCATTTTATTACTATGCTCCTGAATAATCTCATTTTCAATATGTGTTGACTCCATAAATGGATTTACTTTAAAATTTTTTTTTGTTAACTCTTCATTTTCTAATTCTTTTAATAAAGTTCCACATCCATCACGTATATATTCATCATTATTTCGATGTTCAATTGTTTCATTATTTTTGTTTGAAATTACCTTAACATAATTCATTAATTTAAATTCTTTAAATTCTTTCACTTTTTTATCATATTCTTCAATTACATTTACTTTATTTTCATCAACATTTTCTTCAAATACTATTGTATAATCCTTCTTTTCAATTTGTGTACTTTTTAATATGTCCTCATATTTTGTATTTTCATTTATAGGTATTTGGGAAATTGGTGCTTGTTCATATGTACCATCAATATTATATGTTGCTATTGGTGTTTTTTGAGCACTTATACCTTTTGGTATATTACTTGAAAAAATATCACTACTTTTAATTGGCAAATGTAATATTAATGTTTCACTTTTATCTTCATCATAATTGTCATAAGACATTTCTTTAATATTATAAATTTTTTCTTTAGGTCGTGGTTTTCGTCCACGCTTTTTATAAATAATATTTTCATCATCTTCTCCATTAACTTCATTTTCATTATTTGAATCTATCGTTACATTATCAACATTTTCTTTAACTATTTCATTTTTTGGTTTTCGTCCACGTTTTTTCTTTATTTTTTCTGGTTCTTTATTTGTTTCATTTACTTCATTATCATCATCAACTTCATTAACTTCATTAACTTCATTAACTTCATTAACTTCATTAACTTCATTAACTTCATTAACTTCATTAACTTCATTATTTTTCTTATTATGTTCATCAACTTCTTTATGCTGATCTACTTCTTTATATTCATCAACTTGATTTGTTTCATTATTTTTATCTTCTTCATTTATAATAACTTTCTTTTTTCGACCTCTTTTTTGAATTTGAACAGTACTCATTTTAAATAAAGATTATATTCTTACATTTTTATATGTTTATTTTCTTTATATTAAATATTTTTTAACAAATAAATTAATATGTTTAAAAAATAAAATAAATATATTTAAAAAATATATAATTTAAATATAGAATATAATATTTATTTAATATGAGTAATAAAAATAGTAATAAAGAGTTAAATAAAATATATAAAAATAATATAATATTTAAAAATAAATTAGGTAATAAAAACATTGAATTTAAAAAAAGTAATTTAAAAGAAATATTACAAGCAATTAAAAATAAAGCGTCACCTAAAAATATTAATGTTGACTCTTTAACACATTTTTTAAAATTTAACGCAATGTACTTTTCAAACAATGAAAATAGACGTGCTTATACACAAAAATTTTATGAAGTATATACGTCATTTTTAATGATATTAGATACGGTTGAACAAATTAAATCATTTTTAAATGAATATAGAAATCTTCAAAACGAAGAAGAAGATTTATATAAAGATATTCAAATACGTGAAAATATCAATATGCGCACTACTGTTTTTAATAAAGAAGATGTTGATAAAATATTATTTGAATCAAGTGTTGTTTCGATGTTTGGATCATCTTCAACATTAGAAAAAAATATAAGAAACACTTTTAATAAATACCAATACCAAAGAGGTTTAATGACATTAAGTGATAGTGATATTAGTAATATTACACTATTTGAAACTTTATTTATAAGATATAATAAAAGTGAACGTTTATTAAAAATTATTCCAAGATTAATTAAACAATATAATCTTTTTAAATCTAAAATATTTGATAGATTATGTGATAATGCTGAAGGAACATTTGATTTTGGTTTATTAGGATTTGGATTTTTATTTACTTTTGAATTTTTCCCAAATATTAATCCTGATGAAGAAACAAATGTATTTTTTAATAAAAATTTATATGATATGGCAGTTAAAAATATTGATATTGATAAAGAAATTAATGTATTAATTGATGCTCATAAAAGTATTGGTTTTAAATTAGTATCATTAATGAATTATTTTTATAATAATAGTTATCGAGATGCTAATTTTTTTGAAACATTAATGAATGCTATTGATATGGATGTATATGGATTAAAATTTGCTTTATTTTATATTCATTCTAAATTTTTAAAACTTTTCTTAAAAAGAAAGTTTAAAATTGATAAGCAACTTTATAATTATTTATCTTCATATGATGTTAAAACAGAAGCAGCTGATAAACGTGATGATTCTGAACCAACAGACCAATTTATTAATCCTGATTTAAGTAAACCATTTTTTAATGATTATGATAAATATATTCTTAATTAAAAATTAAATATTATGATTATTTTAATTATAAAAAATAATATATATTTATAATAGACACTATTATAAATAAAATGAGTAGTAATAGTAAATGTGATAAACTAAGAAATCCATTTATTAAGGATTCTTCAAATGAAATATATAGTATAAGTGATAATATTATTGAAGAGATTAGAGAATCATATACTTTAAAAGATCCTAAATCAGGAAAAAAAGATGAAAATGAAAATAAAGTAAAAAAATTAAGAATTTTTAAAAAAAATATATTACCAAAAATAATGGCTACTTTTAAAAGTAAATTTTATAATTTTAACTCATCCAATTGTCATGCTATGGAATTATTAGTATTATCAAATAATTTTAAACAATTTAATGATTTTTATTTAAATCGTGAATATTTCCCTTATTTAGATGGTATTAATGAATTAATTGAAAATAAAAATAGTGTTATTGAAAGTAGTCAACAAGATGTAATTGACAATTTATATAAGGAAATTGAAAATGCTGAACAAATTTATTTTAAAAATAATAAAATTTATAAAGAAAATATTATAAAATTTATAGCAACCGTTGCTTTACAATATTTTGGTGAATTTCGTACTTATGCTGATTTTGAAACAACTAAATCTATTGTTGAATTAAATACTTTAAAAAGTTATCAAACTTTTTTAACAAAAAATGTAGCAACATTATTAAAAAATAAAAAAAATAATGCTGAAATTCAAAAAGAAATTAATAAAGCATTTAATTCGATTATTAATGTTTTTCCAAGCTCTATTTATGAATATTTACCACGTGAACTTAATGATATTATAGAAGAAGAAATGAATCCTCAAACAAAAGAAATGGAATATAAAATAAATATAAACAGTGATAAAAAAGAAAAAATGGATGACACTATAAAAGACTTATCTAATAATATAACATATTATTCTAAAAGTTTTACTGATAAAATTAAAAATGAAGAAATAAATTATAGAAACATTATTGCTAAATTTAATGAAATTATAAAGATTGAACAAAAAGAAGAAGTATTATTTACTGATTTACAATCTACACGTAATCAATTAAATACTAAAATTAAAGAAATTGGTAAAGGTATTCAAGATAAAAAATATTCATTATTAAAAAATGAATTTGATACTGCTTATAAAAATTATACAACACTTATATGTAATAAAATTAATTTATATAAAGAATTAAAAAACTTAATTATATCAGATGATAAAAAAAATAGTAATAAAAAAGAAAATAAAAATAGTAATAAAAAAGAAAATGGAAATAGTAATAAAAAAGAAAATGAAAATAGTAATAAAAAACCAAATAAAAAAAGTTATGAACCAAATAAAGTTATTCAATTTGAAAGATTTAAATTAGAATTTATATTTAAACAAATATTTGAAAATGGTTTAGGAAGTAATAATCAAGATAAAAAAATAGAATGTAATAATACAAATTATGATATATTAGATAAAGATTATCGATCAACTGTTTTTAATTATTTATATAAAGAAATTAATAAAGGCAAAGATGATATTATATTAGAATCTTTACGTAATCAAGATAAAAGAAATATTTATGAATTTACTTTATATATGAATGATATTTTTGAATATCATGTTTCATTCTTTCAAAGTGAAATTGATAATTATAATGCTATTAAACAAAAAGTAGAAACTGAATTAAATATTATTAAAACAATGGAAGAAAATGCTAAAACACAACTTCAAGAAAAACAAACATATTTAACATCTTTAACAGCTGATATTAGAGATTTTGAAAAGAAAAAAACAGATTTACAATCAAATATGGATAAAAAAGAAACTAATATTAAAAAAGATTTATTAAGTACTACTGTAGCTTCCGCTTTTGGTTCAATTACATTTGATAGTTTATTTACAATAGATTATGATAAAATTGAAGAAGCACAACAAAAATATATTAGTAAAGTCCATAATAAAACAACTTTTCAAGATATTATAAATAATATCATTCAAAGTATAAATAAACTTTCATATGTTAATGATGAAGAATTTAAAACACTATTTAATAGAATTGTGGTTTTAATTAAATATGATAGTCATAAAATAAGTAGTTCACAACTAGATTTAAGTAGTTTTCAAACCAAAATGGATAATAAATTAAAAAGTTATTTAGAAAAAAAAAATAGTGGAACTTATGGTAACAGTGATAAAATTACTTCTCAAGATATATTTAAAAAATTAATTCAAAATGCTATTACATTTATTGAAAATAATAAAACTGAATATCGTGAAATTTATAATAAAGATATTGAAGAATTTTTAAAAAATGATTCAGGATTTAAAAAAGCAAATGACGCATTAATGACAATTATGAGTAGTTATAGATCTTATCAAGATGATAACCGTAAATTAAAAGAATATGATGAAAAATTATATGCTCTTAAAAGTGAAGAAAAAGAAATAAAAGAAGGTCCTGAAGAATTTACAAAACAATATAATGCCAAAAATACATATAATAAACGTGTTGATGAATATTTAAAACAATTAAATAAAATATTAGATAATAAAAAAAAGAGTAATGATGTATTACGAGGATTAATAGGTACAGATGCTTTTAAAAGTAGTATGGAATTAATGTATAATGCTTTAATTAGTCGTTATAAAAATGTGTATGATTTAATTAAAAGAAATAATATACGAAGCGAAGTTTATAATTTATTTAGTAACGATTTCTTATATAAAATTACTAAAACATTACACGATTTAATATCACCACATATTGAAACTGTTGATCGTGTTACACAACAAAAAGCAAATAGTTATATTCCTCCAGAATCAATTGTTGAAGTTGCTAAATCATATCAATTATATGTTAATGAACGTTTAGAAGATTTTCCAAAAATGATTGAAAAAGATGATGGTATTATGAAATTTAAACGATATCAATTACAATCAATGAGTAATGTACTAAAAGGACAAAAAATAGGAAGTTATTATATTAAACCAGATTCAAATATGAAAGAGTTTGTAAAAAAAATTAAAAATGAAGATATTAATGATATTACTGGATTAGTTAAAAAATTATATAATAAAGATTTAAGTATTAATCAAATTAATAAAGAAAAATTAGGTAAATATATGCGTAACTACGCAAATATTGAAAAAAGTTTAAAAATGACTGGCGGTAATACCAATAAAATAAATCAAATTATAAATATGCCAAAAGAAAATAGTGAAAAATACTTTATTAAAAAAATTTACAAAATATTACTTGCTGATAATACAAATACTTCAAAAGATTTTGTTCAAAAGTTACGTAATATTGAATATAAAATGTTAATGGCTGCTAAAGCAAAATTACGTTCATTTACATATTTATATAAAGATGGTGGAAAAGGAAAAGATAAAATAAATAACCATTTTGTTTTACTTTATAATATGACAAAAATATGTTTAGATGATTTTGATACAATATTAACAAATATATTTAAACGTGGTAAAGCAACTACTCAACGTATTAATTTATTAATGATCGCAAAATATATTTATATGGAAGTTATTATGATTTATACTTTATCTTATTTCTGTTAAATAAATATATATATCAATATATATCAATATATATTCACACATATTCATAAAATTTTATATAAAATATTATTTTTATATAAAATAAAAAAAACGATTTTTTATTTTTCTAGAAAAATAAATTTAAAAGAAAAAGAATATAAAAAATATTTTATATAAGTATATAAATATATAATTAATATTATTTATCATGAGCCTTCAACTTTTCATTGGTCCTATGTATGCCGGTAAATCATCCGAACTTATTCGCCAAATTCAACGCTATGAAATCCTTGGTAAAAATATACTTGTAATCAATCATAGTATTAATAATCGTTATGGTTCAAATAATATTACCACTCATACTAAAATGAGTTATGATGATTGTATTATTATTCCTACATTAGCATCTATTTTTGAAAATAATGAGTATATTACACGTTTTAATAATGCGGAAGTAATTGTAATTGAAGAACTTCAATTTTTTGGTGACGCGTATGACCATATTGTTGATTGGTGTGATAATAAAAAGAAACATGTAATCGCGTGTGGTTTAGATGGAGATTTTAAAAGAGCACCTTTTGGAGATGTTCTTCGTCTTATTCCACACGCTGAAAAAGTGGTTAAATTATCCGCACTTTGTAAAAGATGTCGTGATGGTACACCTGCTAATTTTACAATGCGAGTTACTAAAGACGAAAGTCAAACGGTTGTTGGTAGCGATGATGTTTATGAAGCTGTATGTAGAGCTCACTTTTTAGAAAATGAAAATAAAAAATAATTAGTTAAAATAAAATATTTAATTAGAAGAATGTTAAAAATATTTTTTATCTTTTATATACATCTTATTTACAATTCTTTTTTTTTCTTCAAACACTATTTTACTAATCTTTTTATCTAATTTTTTAATATTTTCATTTACTATTTTTAACTCTTTTATTGATTGAGAAGTTCTTAATAATATTTTTTCAATATTATTATTCATTTTATAATATAATAATCATTATTATATTAGTAAAATATTTTATTTTTATTTCTTTAATTTTTAATAAAAATATATGATTTTATTTATATCTTTATTATAATCATACATATGCTCATCATATTTAGCACAATGAATAATAATTGTACTATATTTTTTACTATAATGATTTATTAACTTTTCATAACTTTTATAAACAGGTATATAAAGATAAAAAAGTTCATCATACATATATTTCATAGACTCTTTTATATAAGATATATTTATAATAATATAATTTACATTACTATAGTATAAAGGATGATCATCAAAAGCATTCATATAACCCATACATTTTGAATAATATGAAAGATTAATTTTTTTTTTAAAAAAATCTTTAGTTATTGTTTCTTGATATATATAAAAATAAGTTTTAAATGTATGATTTGCGTGAAAAAGAGTATCAAAATATGATTTTTTTAATAATTCATGAAATGAATCTATATTTTTAAAATGTAATATATAAGTAGGTAATAATATTTTATCTTTTAACTCTTTTTCATTATTTTCCATTCCATTTATATAAATATTTTGTATTAATTTATGATTCGTTTTATCATCTTTTATATCTAAATAAGTATGCGTATTCTCTAGCTTTTCAGTTATTTTATAAAATTTTTCACAAATATCTTTTGGTAATGCTCCTATAAAAATATTTTTATGATAATCTTTAGTATTTAATTTATCAAAATTAAATTTTTTAAATAATTTTTTATAATTAAATAAAAAAAGTAATTCTTTAAAACATTCATTTTTAATAGTTACATATTTATTACGTTCCCATACTTCATTACTACATAATCGAAAATGATTATTTTTTACTTTTTTAATTAAATTTTCTATTTCTTTTTTGTCAAAATTATATTTATAAAAATCAAAATGATTTTTATCATTTTTTTTATAAACAAAATAAATATATTTATGTTTATCATTATATTCATTACGAATTTCTGAACAAATATCATAATATGTTTTATAATCTTTTATTAGTTCTTTATTTATAAAAGAAGTATATATACGTTGTAATAAATAATTTGAATATATATTAAAATGTAACGCATAATCTAAATGCTCTTTCATAATTAAAAAATTATCTTTTGCAATGATCATAATAGATAAATTATATAAATCACGATTTTCAATTAAATCTTTCATATATTTATTTTGAAAATATTTTCCATAATCTCTTATTGAAAATAATAAAAATTGTTTATGCTTTTTATGTTTATATATTTGTTGATACACTTTTTTATATGTACTACTTTTATATATTTTATAAAAGTCTAAATCTTCATCAGGATTATCTAATTCAAATTGATACATTTTTGGAAAAAGTTCTTCTAAAATATTTGGTCCATTATATCCTAACATATTGATTGAAGTATTATGTTTTTCTAATTGATTACATACAAAATAACAATGTTTATGAGTATTTATAAAAGGTTTCATTAAAATAAGTCCATTTATTGGTTCAAAACCATTTGATACATAACAATAAATATAAAAATTTTTATTTTGTTTCCAATCTTCTTGAATATCTATAATTGATAAATTGTTAAAAAAATCCATTTTTCTAATATTATATTTATTCATTTGTAAAGAAATTAAACTTAACTAAATAAAATTATTTATATAAAAAAAACAAAAAATGATTTAACAAAGAATAATAATAATATTTATATATTAAATAGTATAAAAAAATGATAATAAAATGAAACAAACATCATTATTATCATTTTTTAATAATAAAGCTTTACCAAATTCGAAAGTATCTAATACCATTTTACAAGATTCTATACATACTTACTTTTATTTACATTGGGATGATAAAAAACCAAAAGTACACGCACAATTTTTAAAAGATAAACCTAAATTAATAAATTTTAAACATACTTTTATTTGGAATAATAATGAAATAATATTATGTGGTTATTTTGATTTTTTAATCAATTTAAATGAAGCTTATAAATCTGAAAAAGAAAAGAAATATAAAAATGTTGGTTTTTTAAAATCATTACTTCAAAAAGCTATTCGTCGTAAAAATGTGGATATTGCTGTTAAATGTGCTTATCATTATATCCTTTTAGATTTACAAGATTTTTTACGACGTTTACCAATTATTATTATTGAAGATACATCATTACATATTGTTTACCCTACATTAATATGGTTAATGATTGTTTCCACATTAAAGGAGTCTACATTTGTTTTTGATAAAGTCATTTATGAATATTTAATCGGAATTGTTTATGTAGTTGCTCAAATACCAAATTATCATGATATTAGTAGTACTACAAATTTGAATGAATCTATAATAGGCAAAAATGAATTACATACATTTATAATAGCACAACATAGTAAAAAAGAGCCATTAAAATCGCTTATTTATTCATTACTGTTACGAAAAGCATATGGTGGAATGAAATGTGATTTAGAAATGTTAGAACGTTACGCACATATATGGAGTACTTTAGAATATGATTCGAAATATTTAAATAAAATGAATATAAGACCTATTATGTTAGAAAGTATACCATTACTTCAATTAAATGAGTGGATTGTAGAAGCAATTGATTTTCATTGTGTTCCACAAATATTAACTTATATAAATGAAGAATATCCAGAATATAGTGAAGAGTATATTAAAAAATTAATTTGGCATTATTCAAGCAAATTAAATATGCGAATGAAAGAAAATAGTGTTGAAGATAAAGAAATAGATAAAAATGATTGGAATATTATAAAAAAGTATGTAAAACGAGTTCAATATTATTTGTTAGAAGAAAATTACTAATTATCTAAATCTTTAAATTTATTCACAATATTTTTATATTTAATAGTTACAGTTTTATTTCCGCGTTTAATTTCAATACCGTGTTCTAATTTAACGCGTTGACCCATATATTTAAATTCACGTTTTACACCATGTTTATTAGGGGTTTTTTGGCGTATAACAAATACAATAAATTTTTGATTACTATTATTTAAATTGGATGAACGAGCTAATTTAGAAAAAGCTTTTTTGGCGGCTTGTTTAGGCGTAGTTCCTTTATAAGTACCATACAAATTGCCGTGTTTAGGAAAGTCAACTAATTCATAACTTTTTTCTTTTTTTATTTTTTTTTGTGTATGACTTTGATTCATATTTTGTAATCTTGAATTCGGTGAAGTAGAAGAATAATTGGAACTATTTGAAGTGCGATTTTTTAAAACATAACTAGTATTTAAATGATTTGAACGATTTGAACCATTTGAACGATTAATTCTTCTATTTATATATGATGTATTTAATCCTAAATTATTTTTTAAAAATCTTTGATTACTATACTTTTTACTTTTACTATTTATAGTACTATTTTTAGTACCATTTATTTTATTAATTTCATTTAAAGAACTATTATTTAATTCAGATAATAAAGATAATGACATTTAATATATAAATTTACTAATTTATATATATAAAAAAATAATCATTTAAGAAATTTAAATATAATAATTTATAAAAATAAATAACTTATTTTTAATATCAATATTTATTTATTATATTATAAAATAAATATGTCATTCTAAAAATAAGAAGTGCGTCAACAAAAATATTTTGGAGCTACTTTTATTATTTTTATAAATTATTTATATAAAATATTTTTACAATATTAAATTTATAAAAAAGAAATTAATATTTAATCATCTTTTTCATAAATTTTTGCCTCGCCTCACCCACCAGTTTGTTTTTTACCTTTTTTACCTTTAGTACTTGATTTTTTACCTTTAGTAGTCGATTTTTTACCTTTAGTAGTCGATTTTTTATCTTTAGATGTCGTTTTTTGAGTAGTTAATTTGGATAAAAATGATTTAACATCATTTTGTAATGAGCTAAGTGAAAGTTTACGAGTCATTTTTGTAGTCTTATAATATATAATAATATATTATTTTTTTATATCTTTAATTTGATAAAAATCAAGATGAACAACCAGTATATTTTTTATATCCAAAATATGCTAATCCACATAATATTACAAAAATAATAAAATATATAATATAATTCATATAAGATGAACCATTTTTTGTACATACACCATTTTTACAATTATTTTCTAGATTATTATCATCTTCTAATATAACGCATTGATTACCATCACATTGAATTCTTTTACCATTTGATTCAAAATTTTCAATAACTCCTGATGGATTCATAGCAATTACACGATCAGCATCAACATTTAAATCTTTTATGTTGCTTTCTTCATATATTTGACTTTCTTCATCATATATTTGATTGTTATCCATTTTTAATATATATATATATTATTAAATTTGATTTAATAATATAATTTGAAACGAATAATATATTTTAATTATTTTTATTTATATTTTTTTATTTATATTTTTTTATTTTTACTTTTATTTTGTAAATCGGAAACATTTATAATATTTTTCTTTTTTTTAAATATTGCTAATTCATATCCTCCTACAATTTGTGTACAAACTGGTTGTATATGTATTTTTTCAAAACCGGATTTTAATATAATATCATATATTTCACTTTTTGGAGAGAAATAATACATTGTATGTTTAATACGTTTTTTACCATCTTTAAATGTAAATTTATCAAAATACATTAATAATCGTTCACTTTTTTCATTACTTTCATCTAAATCTGGTACATACCAACAATCATGTGAAAAATGATCTAAATAAGTAAATCCGTGAACAATTCCTAAGTTATCTATATAAGATGTACTATAATATCGTGATGCTAATTGTAATTCATTTTTATCATATATTGGTACAACTAAAATTCCATCATCATATAACCAATGATAAGCATTTTTAATTATTTTTTCTATATCTTTTGTATGATTCATATATAAAGTACGTTCATCTATAATAAATATATGTGTTGATTTATCTGGTAATACTTTAGAATCAACTAAATTTCCTCTTATAAAATCAATATTTGGATATAATGATTCGGCTTTCTTTAACATATGTTTAGAAAAATCAATTCCTTTAATATTTGGATAACCAAGATCTTTCCAACTTTTACATACTTTCCCTACACCACAACCACCTACAGTAATTACCATATCTTCTTTATTTTTTTTAGGTGTATGTTTTAATATTACTTTATTATCACGATTTATATCAAAGAAATCGTGATAAGCAATATCATATAAATCAACATATTCTTTATCATATATATCATCATTTTTTTCTTTATATTCATTTAATATATATTCAATCGAATAATCCATTTTGTCACTAAAGTGTTCTGTTAAATTTTGCTTTAATACATCACTAAAGTGTTCAGTATTATTTACTTCATATAATGCGTTTTTAACTTTTATAATTAAATAAATAATAATAAATAAAATAAGTATATATAATAATGTTTTGCAAATAAGGTTCATTTTATTTTTTATAAATATAACACTATATTTAATTTTGATTTATTTTTAATTTTTTTAACAAATATTTTTTATTTATATACGTTAAAATCATATTAAAGAAATAATTATTATAAATAGATAGATAAATAAATTTAAATAATTTTAAATAAAAAAATGTTACAAGAAGAATATACTAAACGAACTTATACATCAAATGAAATTGAATCCATTGTTAAGGAAATTATTTCATATGCTTTAAAACCTGAAGTTTCTAAAGCACGTAGAGAACAAATTGATAATTATAATCAACATATGATGAAAAAGTTTGGTGAATTTCATTATAATTGTCCTACATTATTTTTCAAAATAATTGAAAATCCATCAGGTTTTCCAATGTATAGATTAGCTGAAATGTTAGAAATGAAACGAAAAATGGAATCTCAAGAACTTTCTAGTGAAGAAGCAGATAAAACATTAGGTCAAAAATATTATGATGAGTTTGCTGGAAAACATAAGTTTAAATAAGTTAGGAAGCTAAGGTTCCCAACAATATTCCTCTTAATTATTACTGATATTTCTTAACAAATAATTATTTGTTAAAAAATTTATTTTGTAAAAGTAGTGTTAATTATTATTTATTAAATAAAAATGAAAATAAAAATAAATAAAAAGTATTTATTTTATATAATTATTATTTTGATAACATGTTTTTTATTTTATTATATATATAATAAATATAATCATAATATATTAAAGAAAAATATTATAAAAAAACTAAATAATTCATATGAATTATTTAATAATATAAAAACAAAAGAATTTTTTATAAATAATAATGAAGTTAAAAATAATAGTATAAAAAATAAAATAAATGATATTGAATATTCATATTATAAAAGTAATAAACATGATACTTATGATTTATTAAACCGTGATTTATTATTATATAGTAATCATATAAAAAAAAATAATTATCAAAAAAGTGATTTATATGAACATATGAATAATCAAGACCAAAATATGAATGATTTATTTCCAGATTTAGATAATAGTGCTTTTGGTTTAGATGAAACTCAAAAACCAAGTGATTTATTAGTAACACCTGAATTTGACCCAGATACTACAGTAATAAGTGATTCTTTATTAGAAATGGATAGTCGTCCAGATGAGCAAAAAGATTTAGATAGTTTATTGGATGATTTAAATACATATATGTATTTATTAAGAAATAGTATAATCAATGATTTAAATAATAAACGTGACATAACAATAAATCAAAAAATCACTTTATATTATAATTTATTTAAAGATACATTATATATGTCAAATGAAGCAAATAATATTTATAATGAAAGTAAGGAAATACCGAATTATAAAGTTGATTCTAAATTAGATAATAAAGCTGAACTATTTTTGACTAATTTATCACCTTCAATAATGAGTATTTATAGTAATTTAATAACTAAAAAAGATATTGAAAATAATAAAAATTTATTACTTAAATTAAATATACCTGTACCATCTTCATTAGATTCAGAAGAAGAAGATGATATTGTAGATCCATTAACTATATTACGTGATTTTGCTGATAATATTTCTTCCATATATGATAGTCTAAATGTTATTATTGCTCCTTATTATAATTTCGTATTTGAACTTGGTATTGCTCCATATCCAAAAGATGATGATAATCAAGATCCAAATTCACCAGATAATAAAGCTGGTGCTGCTATAATTTCGTCATTTATGTCTGAAATGTTATCTTTTTCATCAAGTTATAATAATGCTATGATTAATTATATTATGAATGAAAATATATATACTGAATTAATTAAAAATAAAGATTATAAAAATAATTTATTAAAATTAAAAAATTTAACTACTGAAAGTGTCACAAATATTAATGAATTATATTCAAGAAAAATTATTGATGATAATCAAATATCATCATTTGATAAATCTGTTCAAGATGCTACAATTGTATATAATTATTTTATGGCATTATATTATTTAATGAAAGCAGATCCCAATCCTGATAATCTTGATACAGAAACAATTGAAAAAATATTAAGAGGAAGTGTTACTTTTAATACAAAAGATCGTTTTAGTTTACTTAAAAAATATGACCCAACACCAGATAATGATGAATATACATTTGGTATTAAAAATATGGTTACAAATAACGAATATGTTTTTGTATCACCTATTATTGGATTTACTACGGATAAATCAATACCATCAAGTCCATCTAAAGCAAATATTACAAAAAAGAAAAATGAGTTAGCTAAAGCACGTGAAGCTTTAGAAAAAGCTGCTAAAATAGCTGCTGAAGCTGCTGAAAAAGCTGCTAAAGAAGCTAAAGAAGCATTAGAAAAAGCCGCAAAAGAAACAGAACGCTTAGCAAAAGAAGCAGCTGAAAAAGCAGCTGCTGAAGCAAAAGCTGCTAAAGAAGCAATGGAAAAAGCAGCAAAAGAAACGGAAAGATTAGCTAAAGAAGCTGCTGAAAAAGCTGCTAAAGAAGCTGAAGAATTAGCAAAGAAAACAAAAGAAGCTGCTGAAAAAGCTGCTAAAGAAGCTGAAGAAGCAGCAAAGAAAACAAAAGAAGCAATGGAAAAAGCGGCAAATGAAGTAGCAAAAGGTGCTGAAAAAGCCGCAAATGATGTTGCTAAAGGAGCTACAAAAGTTGGTAATAAAATAGCAAATGCTTTTAAATAATTTTTTATTTTTTTTATTTTTTTATTTTTTTATTTTTTAATTAAATGTACATACTTTTTCCAATAAATACTTTCAATATTAATTGGTATATTATATTTAATACACCAATTGTACGCATTTTGAACTTGTACTTTAATTAAATCATCATATATTTTTTTATCAATCATAGATGATGGATTATTTTTAGCAATATCAAGTATTTTATTTAATGAATTTTTTTGGTAATTTAAATAACTTTTATTATAAAGATTTAATTCATGAATTAATTGAGATGTGCTTTTTATATTTTGAAGATCAATAAAATGTTCTTTTTTAAATGTTTCATCTTTTGTTTCAACCATATGATTCCATATTTTTATATTATATAATAACTCATCTTTATTTTTTTCTGAAATTTTATTTAAAAAATTCATACATATTATATATTTTTCTGAATTTGCTGGTCTACTACTTTCAGGTTTATATATATATATATATTCAAAATTACGTTGTAATATATCTAATATTCGTATCATTGTTACACTAAATAAATCAAAAACTTTACATATAAATGTACCTTTTTCTATAAGCACCTTTAAAGCAATAACAACTTCAGAATATATAATTTGACACGAATTTAATTCTTGTCCATTAAAATCGGATGAATAATCAAATCCACCATCTGCTGTTACTACATGTGCTTTATGATGGTCAAATTTTTTAACATATTCTAAAACATCTTCATATATATAAAGATTACCATAATTTACATTAATATTTGTATCTTTACCAAATATTTTTTTTATTTTATTCCAATCTGGAACATATTCATTATGTGGTTTTAATGTAATTCCTTCATAAACATCATTTATTGTATGTTTTAAATTATTATTTTTATAGTATGAACTTCGTAAATGTTGAATATAATTATATGATGCTTCCATAAATCCTCCAGGACCTTCTGCTAAATGAGCAAAATAAAAAGGTGAATTTAATGAAAAATGTTGTAATATTGGATAATTATTATATATTTCCCACATTTTAAAATATGATCTACTTAATGGGATATATTTACTTATACTATCATTCTTCTTTTTTCTATGATATGTTGTGTAAATTAGTTCATATGGATTTCCTATTTTTTTCATTTTATCCCATATTTCATTATTTTCTAATGTATCTATTTCTTCTTTTTTTTTACTTATTTCTTCATAATAATTTTTAAATAATAACGATTGTTTTTTTGGTTTCCATTCAAGCT
>JACCED010002896.1_pt1 | contig 18066 bp, 15 predicted proteins | sample 7455021 | NCBI WGS metagenome assembly JACCED01 (sample SAMN15323456, study PRJNA562643) | freshwater metagenome | isolation source: river surface water | place: USA:Blue River Watershed | collected 2017-08-19 | reverse complement strand
TCTGCTTCCAGCCATTCAATCGCCGGCAGATCAAGGTGATTGGTCGGTTCATCCAGCAGCAGAATATCAGGCGATGGCGCCAAGGCGCGCGCCAGCGCGGCGCGGCGCGCTTCACCGCCGGAAAGGGCGGCCGGCGCTTCCTCACCCGTCATGCCCAGGCTTTCCAGCAAATAGCGCGCGCGATAGGCATCATCCGCCGGCCCAAGCCCGGCTTCGACATAAGCGAGCACGCTGGTGAAGCCACCAAGATCCGGCTCCTGATCCAGCACGCGCAAGGTCGTGCCCGGTTGCAGAAAACGCGTACCTGCTTCGGGTTCAAGCAGCCCGGCGGCAATTTTCAACAGCGTTGACTTGCCCGAGCCATTGCGCCCGACCAGCGCCAGCCTTTCGCCTGGTGCGACGGAAAGCGTGGCACCATCCAAAAGCCGCGTGGTGCCGAAGCCTTGGCGGATGTCCTGAAGTAACAGAAGTGGAGGTGCGGCCATTTCCTACCCCGCGAAGGGGTCGCGCATCATGATCGTGTCGTCGCGTTCGGGGCTGGTTGAAAGCAGCACAACGGGCGCTTCCACCAATTCCTCAATGCGGCGAACATATTTCACGGCTTCTGCCGGCAATTCGGCATAGGAACGCGCACCGCGCGTGGATCCAGACCAGCCGGGCATCACCTCAAAAATCGGTTCCGCAGCGGCTTGGGCACGCATGCCTGTCGGCAGGCGTTGCATCACTTTGCCCTGCACACGATAGCCGGTGCAGATCTTCAATTCAGAAAGGCCATCCAGCACATCAAGCTTGGTCAGCACCAGGCCCTGCACACCGCCCACCTTCACCGCCTGACGCACCATGCAGGCATCAAACCAACCACAACGGCGCGGGCGGCCGGTGACGGTGCCAAATTCATGGCCGCGTTCACCAAGGCGCTTGCCGATCTCATCATGCAATTCGGTCGGGAAGGGCCCGGAACCGACGCGCGTCGTATAGGCCTTGGCAATGCCGAGCACGAAGCCGATGGCATCCGGCCCAATGCCTGCACCGGCAGCGGCATTGCCCGCGACTGTGTTGCTGCTGGTCACATAGGGATAGGTGCCGTGATCGACATCCAGCATCACCGCCTGCGCGCCTTCAAACAATACGCGCTTGCCGCTGCTGCGTGCCTCATCCAGCCTTTCCCAAACGGCTTCCGCGAAGGGCAGCAGCTTCGGCGCCAAGGCCAAAAGTCCATCTAGCAGCGCCTGCTTTTCGAATTCCGGCGCGCCAAGCCCACGTAGCAGCGTATTGTGATGGCGCAGCAATTCATCAAGCTTGTCGGAAAGCGTCTCAGGCTCCGCCAGATCGCACAAGCGAATGGCGCGGCGCGCCACCTTGTCTTCATAGGCGGGGCCAATGCCGCGCCCGGTGGTGCCGATTTTCGCATCACCCCGCGCGGCTTCGCGCGCCTTATCCAAGGCGGGATGCAACGGCAGGATCAGCGGCACATTATCGGCAATGCGGAGATTCTCCGGCGTCACGGAAAGCCCCTGCGCCGTCACTTTGGCGATTTCGGAAAGCAGCGCTTCCGGGTCCAGCACCACGCCATTGCCGATGATGCCAAGCTTGCCGCGCACCACGCCGGACGGCAGCAAGGAGAGCTTGTAGGTCTGATCACCCACCACCAGCGTATGGCCGGCATTATGCCCGCCCTGGAATCGCACCACGATATCCGCGCGAGAGGCAAGCCAATCAACAACCTTGCCCTTGCCTTCATCGCCCCATTGGGCACCGATCACGGCGACATTGGCCATGGTTTCAACCTTTCCGAGGGAGCGGCACAGCCCGCCCATCCTGAAGCATATGGGTACATCCAAGGCGCTCTGGCGTGTCTTCCGCCGAAAGCGCTGCGACAGTGATAAAACCCTGGGCGCGGAAGGCCGCGCCATCCGCGCCCAGGGGAATGAAAAGCCGCGCCGGTTCGGCGGCCCGTGGCGCAGCGCGCAGCACGGCATCGGGGTAGAGCGTCATGCCTGTGGCGGGTTCGCCATTATGGGAAACGTAACGCCCGCCGCGTGCCAATTCCCCGCCAAGTCCTGGGCCATACAGCGTGAAGGCCACGCCCGTGTGATAGCGAAAGCCGCGAAACTCCACGGGATCGAGCGTAATGCGCAGCCCCGGCGCGCGGCGCGCAATGGCCGCCAGAATCGCGGCCGCATTATCCGATAAGGTTCTGGCCGCCGGGGGCAGATCCGCCACGCGCAAAGCCGCCAGGGCTGCCTCGGCGGGGCCGGAAGCCGCCATGAGTGCAGGCAGGGCATGCAGCACGGGTGCGGCCGATTCGCGCACCGCCGCTTCCACCGCCGCGCTATCCTTGCGATCCAGCGCCCGCGATAGGCTGGCGCGAAGTGTGGGCGAAATGGCGGCGGCGTCCAATAAAATGGGCGTCAGGCTGGGCAGGGTGACATCCAGGCTGACTGGCGCCACGCCAATCGCCGCCAGCGCTTCAACGGCGACAATCGCCACTTCCGCATCGGCTTCGATCGCGTCGCTGCCGATCAATTCAATCCCGGCCTGGGGTAATTGCCGTTCCGGGGCCAATTGCGTGCCCCGCACGCGCAAAACCTGGCCTGCATAGCAAAGCCGCAAGGGGCGCGCTTCAGCCACCAGACGTGTCGCGGCAATGCGCGCCACTTGAGGTGTGGTATCCGCCCGCAAACCCATCATCCTTTGGCTCACGGGGTCCATCAGCCGAAAGGTCTGATCAGCAACGGCGGCGCCTGAACCGGTCAGCAGACTATCTTCGAATTCCAGCAGGGGCGGCTTGACCCGTTGGTACCCGTGCAGCGCGAAGGCCGCCATCATGGCTTCCACAAGCGATGCTTCCCGTGCCGCATCGGGCGGCAGCAGGTCGGAAAAGCCAGCGGGCAAGAGCGCGGGGTTGGGGAGATCTTCGGTCATGGACGGGCACAGGGTTTGGCAGGGGTAACGCCGCTCGGCAACCCCTGATCGCGTGGCGGCGCGCAATCCCGGCGCGTTTTCGGCCCATTGGGCCTGAAAGACAAAACGCCCCGCCAGGCGCTTGCACTGGCGGGGCGTTCAATGCTGGCTCTCGGCGCTTGGGATCAGCCGCTGGCAGGCAAGAGCCTGGGCTGGTCAGGGCGGATCATTTCAGAATGGGCATGGCCCGTGCCGGTCAAATAGCCATAGAGCTGATGGGCGCCTTCATAGGTCATTTCAATGCCAATCCAGGCGATCAGCGCAACGCCGGCATAGGCAATCCAGCGGAAGCGGGCGAGCAAGCGGGCGATGATGGAAGCGGCAACGCCCATCAGAATGATCGACACAGCAAGGCCCAGGATCAGCATGGGCATATTGCCGCGCGCGATACCGGCAATGGCCAGCACGTTATCAAGCGACATGGAAACATCGGCGATGATGATCTGCTTGAGCGCCTGCATCATGGTCTTGCCATGGCCATGTTCGCCCTCTTCCGGGTTTTCCTCCTCTTCCTTTTCTTCGCGCAGTTCCTTGAAGAAACCATAGGCGATCCAAAGCAGCAGCAGGCCGCCGATCAACAAAAGCCCGGGTACTTCGAGCAGGTAAACCGCAAAGATGGAAAAGATCACGCGCAGCACGGTGGCGAAGACCATGCCAAAAAGAATGGCACGCGACCGTTGCGCCGCTGGCAGGCCGGCAGCGGCCAAGCCAATCAAAACCGCATTATCACCCGATAAGACGACATTGGCGAACATGATCTGGCCGAAGGTGGCCAGATTGAAGTTATCCAAAAGAGACGAAAAATCCATTGAGCCACCTCCCGGCATAAATGGGCCGGGACGGCACGCGTAACGTGCCGTTTACCTCCCTGCCCCTCAAGCGGGGGAGGCTAACGGCATTACGCAGGCGCGTGAAGCCCTGGGCGGATCATCCCGTTTTGGCTTGGCGACGCGCATCCCTCACCAGGTCGGAGGCATAGGCGGCAAGCCCGGAGTAGACGACAATCTGCAAGATCGTGGCACCGACCCAAAGCCATATGGGGAAGACCCCAGGCAAGGCCAGGAAGCCAAGCGGCAGGAACAGGTAGGCATAGGCTTCAGGCACCCGGTCCGCCACTTCATGCGTGCCGTCCCAGATCATGTCGCCAGCGACATAGAGGATGATCAGGAAGCCGATCCAGGCGATCCAGCGATATTTGTTCAGCATATTGGCGATGAAGGTGGCCGCTACCCCCATCAGGACCACGGAAATCGCCAAACCAACCACGAGGACCCAGGTATGGTCTTTGGCTGCGCCCGCCACGGCCAAGACATTGTCCAGGCTCATGGAAATATCAGCGACCAGGATTTGCGTAATCGCTTGGCGCATGGTCTTGCGCGGCGCCTCTGCGCTGCCGGACAGGGCTTCTGAACCCTGTTCTTCCTCATGCCCGCCGCTGCGCAATTCGCGGTACATTTTCCAGCAGACCCAGAGCAGCAGGATACCGCCAGCAAGGGTAATGCCGACAATCGCCAGCAATTGCACGGTAATGGACGCAAAGCCGATGCGCATGACCGTGGCGGCAATGATGCCCCAGAAGATCGCTGTGCGGCGCTGTTCGGCCGGCAACCCGGCCGCCGCCATGCCGACGACGATGGCGTTATCGCCAGCCAGAACGATGTCAATGAACAGAACCTGGGCGAGCGGTATAAGCCAATCGGGCATGGTGGATCCTGTCGCAACGGAAGAGTTGAGAGGGCTCTAACTAAAATGTAATCTTTCGGCAATCCCAACCTATCGCCAATGGCCCTTGCCAAGAGCCGGGTCTCGGGTGGAAACCCTGCACAGCCAAAGCCTGTTCGGCGCCCGTCTTGGGACCGAAGCCCCTTAACATCTGAACCCTTGGAAGCCCAGCCATGGTCCCGCGTTATTCCCGCCCCCAGATGGAAGCCATTTGGGCCCCCGCCAATCGGTACCGCATCTGGTTCGAGATTGAGGCCCTGGCAGCGGAAGAAATGGGCCGAATCGGCACCATCCCGGCTGAAGCGGCCAAGGTCATCCGCGAAAAGGGCGCCCCGCGCGCGGCCGGGATCACGGATGCCGACATTGCACGAATCGACGATATCGAACGCGTCACGCGCCATGATGTGATCGCCTTCCTGACCTGGATGGGGGAAGGCATCGGCCCGGAAGCGCGCTTCATGCACCAAGGCATGACGTCTTCCGATGTGCTGGACACCTGCCTCGCGGTGCAAATGACCCAGGCGGCGGATCTGCTGAGCGCGGATATTGATGCGCTATTGGCCGCGCTGAAGACCCGCGCGATGGAGCATAAATTCACCCCGACCATTGGCCGCAGCCACGGCATCCATGCCGAACCCACCACCTTCGGCCTGAAGCTGGCAGGCTATTACGCCGAATTCACCCGTAGCCGCGCCCGCCTGGTCGCCGCGCGGGCTGAGGTCGCGACCTGCGCCATTTCCGGCCCTGTCGGCACCTTCGCGAGTGTGGATCCGCGCGTGGAAGCCTTTGTTGCCGGCAAGCTTGGCCTTTCAGTGGAACCGGTCTCCACGCAAGTCATCCCGCGCGATCGCCACGCGGCGTTTTTCGCGGCGCTGGCGGTGGTCGCAAGCGGCATTGAGCGCTTGGCCACCGAAGTGCGCCATTTGCAAAGAAGCGAAGTGCGCGAAGCCGAGGAATTCTTCCATGCCGGGCAGAAGGGATCTTCCGCCATGCCGCATAAGCGCAACCCGGTGCTGAGTGAAAACCTCACGGGGCTCGCGCGCCTGGTGCGCGGCTATGTCGTGCCGGCGCTGGAGAATGTGGCACTTTGGCATGAACGCGATATCAGCCATTCCTCGGTGGAACGCGTGATCGGCCCGGATGCGACGATTGCGCTTGATTTCGCGCTGATGCGCCTGACCGGCATGATGGAAAAGCTCACCATTTATCCCGCGCGCATGCAGGCCAATCTGGAGAGCCTGGGCGGTGTGGTGCATAGCCAGAAGGTGCTGCTGGCGCTGACCCAGGCGGGCATGAGCCGGGAAGATGCCTATGCCACGGTGCAGCGCTGCGCCATGGCCACCTGGCAGGCTTTGGGTAGCGCAGGTGCCAAGGATTTCCGCACCAATCTGTTGGAAGATGCCGGCGTGGCCGCGTTGATGGATGGCGCGGCACTGGATCTCGCCATGGATCCCGCACGCGATTTTGGCCATGTGGAGACCATTTTCGCGCGCGTCTTTGGTGGATGATGCTCTTTGGCCCTGACGCCCCTCGGCGTCAGGGCCAAGCGTCAGAAGCTCAGTGGTGTGGCATGCACCACATGGGGCAGGTGGCGCACTTCCGCCAGCACCGATTCCGGCATCGGGCCATCCAGCCCAACAAGGCAAATCGCATCGCCACCCGGCGCCGCGCGGCCCAGATGCAGCGTGCCGATATTGATGCCCGCTGCCGCCAGCGCCGTACCAAAACGCCCGATGAAGCCGGGCTTATCCTGATTGGTCACATAAAGCATATGCGGTGCGAAATCCGCTTCCACCGCAATACCCTTGATCGCGACCAGGCGCGGCTTGTTTTCCGCCAATAGCGTGCCGGCAATGGAACGCTGCCCCTGATTGGTGGTGACGGTGATGGTGAGCAGGGTTTGATATTCGCCCCGCCGTTCCATGATGGTTTCCGCCACGTCGATACCGCGTTCCTTCGCCAGCACCGGCGCATTCACCATATTCACCGCGCCCATTTGCGGCGTCAGCACGCCAGCCAAGGCTGCCGCGGTCAGCGGGCGGCGATTAAGCTCCGCCGCATGGCCTTCATATTCAATGCGGATCGCCTTGATCGCATCATCCTGCCCGGCCGTGAGCTGCCCCGCCATGGAACCAAGCAAGCGCGCTAATTCCATATAGGGCTTCAGCCGCGGCGCTTCTTCCGCCGTGACGCTTGGCATATTGATGGCGTTGGAAACCGCGCCGGTCAGCAGAAAATCCGACATTTGTTCGGCGACTTGCAGGGCCACATTCTCCTGCGCCTCATTCGTTGCCGCCCCCAGATGCGGGGTGCAGACAACATTCTCAAGCGCGAAAAGCGGGCTGTCGGTCGCGGGCTCGACCTCAAACACATCAAGTGCCGCGCCAGCCAAATGGCCGGATTGCAGCGCTTCGGCCAGCGCCACTTCGTCCACCAATCCACCGCGCGCGCAATTGATCAACCGCGCGCCCTTCTTCATGCGGGCAATATTCTCGCGGGAGAGGATATTGCGCGTCTGTTCGGTCATCGGCGCATGCAGCGTGATGAAATCGGCGCGCGCCAGCAATTCAGGGAGTTCCACCTTCTCCACACCGATTTCAACGGCGCGTTTTTCCGAAAGGAAGGGATCGAAGGCGATTACCTTCATCTTCAGCCCATTGGCGCGATCAGCGACAATGCCGCCGATGTTGCCGCAGCCGATCAAACCAAGCGTTTTGGCGAAAAGCTCCACCCCCATGAAGCGGTTCTTTTCCCATTTGCCCGCCTTGGTGGAGGCCGAGGCTTCCGGCAATTGCCGCGCGAGCGCGAACATCATCGCAATGGCGTGTTCGGCCGTGGTGATGGCATTGCCGAAGGGCGTATTCATCACGACAACACCGCGCGCGGTGGCGCTGGTGACATCCACATTATCCACGCCAATGCCAGCGCGGCCCACCACTTTCAGGCGCGGCGCGGCTTCCAGCACTTCCCGCGTCACCTTGGTGGCGGAACGCACCGCAAGCCCATCATATTCGCCAATAATGGCGCGGAGTTCCGCTGGCGTCAGGCCGGTTTTCACATCGGCTTCAATGCCGCGCTCACGAAAAATCGCGACCGCAGCAGGGCTGAGTTTGTCGGAGATCAGAACGCGCGGCATGGTGCTTACGCCCCCGCCATTTCGGCTTGCACAGACGCCAGCGCCCAATCCAACCAGGGCAGCAGCGCCTTGATATCCGCCGTTTCAACCGTGGCGCCACCCCAGATGCGCAAGCCCGGCGGTGCATCACGATAGGCACCGGCATCCAGCGCCACACCTTCCTTCTCAAGCAAGGACGCGATCTTCTTCGCCGCCGCTGCCTGGGCATCAGCCGCCAAAGCGGTGAACCAGGGCGCGGTGATGATCAGGCAGATGGAGGTGCAGGAACGCGTGGCGGGGTCTTGCGCCAGAAAACCATAACCACTCCCCGCCGCGACCCAATCCGTAATGGCGGCAAGATTGGCTTCGCTCCGCGCAATCAGCCCCTGCAATCCGCCAATGCTTTCCGCCCAACGCAGCCCATCAAGCGCATCCTCAACACACAGCATGGAAGGCGTGTTGATGGTTTCGCCCTTGAATACGCCCTCGCTCAGCTTGCCGCCGCTGGACAGCCGAAAGATCTTCGGCATGGGCCAGGGCGGTGAGTAGCTTTCCAGCCGCGCAACGGCGCGGGGCGATAGCGCCAGCATGCCATGGGCGGCTTCACCACCGAGCACCTTCTGCCAGGACCAGGTGACGACATCCAATTTTGACCAGGGCAGATCCATCGCAAAGGCGGCGCTGGTCGCGTCACAAATCGCCAGCCCTTCGCGATCGGCGCTGATGAAATCCGCATTCTTCAGGCGCACGCCGCTGGTCGTGCCGTTCCAGACGAATACCACATCGCGCTTGGGATCGACCGCGCCAAGATCAGGCAGTTTGCCATAGGGCGCATCAATCACGCGCGCATCAGCAAGCTTCAATTGCTTCAGGATATCGGTCGCCCAATCCTTGGAGAAGGATTCCCACACCAGCACATCCACCCCGCGCGCGCCGAGCATGGACCACATCGCCATTTCCACCGCGCCCGTGTCGGACGCCGGCACAATGCCAAGCCGCCAATCGGAAGGCATGCCGAGGATCGCCTTGGAAAGCGTAATCACTTCCGCGAGCTTCGCCTTGGGTGTGGCGGCGCGGTGGCTGCGGCCAAGCAGCGCGCCTTCAAGCGCGGCAAGTGTCCAGCCAGGACGCTTGGCGCAAGGACCGGATGAAAAACGGGGATTGGCCGGGCTGATGCCCGGCTTGGTGGCGGCTGCCATGATGCGGCTCCCTTCCAGAAGCGATTGCGCCCCGGTGGGGGGGCGTGGCCCGCCTTTTGGTTACGCCCGGAAAGGGGCGGGGATCAAGCAGAAAACACGGCAAAATGAGGGGGGGGGCTTTGGCCCCTAACGACGGTCGATCTTGACCCCGGTTTCCGTGATGACGCGCTTCCAGCGCCCAAGTTCCTGCGCGACGAATTGGCTGGCGCTGGCCGGGTTGCTATCGGCCACAGCAATGGTGCCGATTTCCGCCAGTCGCTGCGCCAATTCCGCTTCCGCCAGCGCCGCATTGAAGGCGGCATTCATGCGCGTGAGCGTCGCGGGCGGCGTGCCGGCAGGCGCGGCAGCCAGAATCCAGGTTTCCGCATCAAAACCCGGTACGCCCTGGTCGGCGATGGCGGGCAAGGAGGCGAAGGGGCCGGCGGGGCGAAGGCTGGCGCGTGCCAAAGCGCGTAAACGGCCATCGGCAATGGCGCCTGCAACGGTCGGCACGGATTCCACCATGAAGGTGACCTCGCCCGAGAGCATCGCCTGCATGGCGGGCCCGCCGCCGCGATAAGCGACGTGTTCGGTCTGCAAGCCCAAGGCATGGCGGACCCATTCGCCAGCCAAATGCGGCATGGAACCAACCCCGGCGGAAGCGTAATTATGCTTGCCCGGTTCCGCCCGCAGCTTAGCAATAAGCCCCGCCAGATCGGTAATACCCGATGCCGCCGGCACCACGAGCACGAAGCCCGTCACCCCCAGAAGCGCAATCGGCGCGAAATCGCGGATCGGGTCATAGGGTGTATCGGGAAACAGCGCGGGATTGACCGCAAGCGTTGCTGCTGCCGCGATCAGGATGGTTTGTCCATCGGGCGCTTGCCGGCGGACATGTTCGGCACCCGTCGCGCTCCCGGCGCCGGCGCGGTTTTCCACGACGACATTCTGCCCGAGATGCGCCGCGAGGCGCGGCGCAATCAGCCGAGCGCCGATATCCGTGGTGCCACCCGGTGCAAAGGGCACCACCATGGTCACGCTGCGGGTCTGCGCATGGGCAGTCATTGGCGCGAAGAGTAATCCTGCGGCAAGGGCCGTGCGGCGTTTCATGGTCATGCGTGTTCTTCCCGTGCTTCTGGCGATGGCGTTTTGCGGACCTATTATGCGCCAATCCAATAGGACGGCGCCGCGCTGGGCAAGCACCAGCCATCATGGCTTTGCGTCCGGCCCCGCATTGCGTCATGCTTCACGCCGCCAAAGGGGCGTCACGACCCCGGGACAAAAATGGGAGGATTTCATGTTTGCTCGCCGCAATCTGCTGGCGTTGACCGCGCTTTCACCCCTTGCCGCACCCGCGATCATGCGCGGCGCCACCAGCCCTGCTGCGGCACAGGGCGCCTGGCCGAACCGACAGATTCGCATGGTGATCCCCTGGCCGCCTGGCCAGGCAACAGATGTGGTGGGGCGGCTTGCGGGGCAGCGTCTATCGGAACGGCTCGGTCAGGTGGTGGTGCCGGAAAACCGCCCCGGTGCTGGCGGGCAGATCGGCACGGATTTGGTGGCCAAGGCGCCGCCGGATGGCAATGTCATCCTGTCAGCCTCAATCGGCCCGATCTCCTTCAGCCCGCTGGTGCAGCGCACGCCCTATGATGTGGAAAAGGAATTGGCGCCGGTCGTGATTTTCGGGATCGCGCCCTTCATGTTGCTGGTGAAGCCGGATTTCCCGGCGCAGGATTTGCGCAGCTTCATGGCATTGGTGAAGGCCAATCCTGGCAAATACAGCTTCAATTCATCGGGCATCGGTGGTGCGCAGCATCTGGTTTGCGCCCTGTTCCTGGCGAAAGCCGGCTTGGACGCCTTGCACGTGCCCTTCCAGGGCAGCGGCCCTGCGCTCGCCGCGCTGCTGGGCGGGCAGGTGGATTTTGGCTTTGATACGCCGGCGGCCGCGGGCCGTTTGGTGCGCGATGGCCAATTGCGCGCCCTTGGCCTCAGCACCGGGAAACCTTCCGTCCAGGTGCCCGGTATTCCACCGGTGGCGGCGGTTGGCGGGCCGGCGGATTATGATGTTGGTGGCTGGAACGGGCTGATGGTGCCAGCCGGCACACCGCGCCCGATCATTGATCGGATTTTTACGGAAATCCGCGATGGCATGGCGGTACCGGAAGTGCGCCAACGTTATGAGGCTGTGGGCTTTGACATTGACCCGCTGGGGCCTGACGCCATGCTGCAACATATGCGCAAGCTTTGGGGCGAATTCGGCCCGCTGATCCGCCAATTGGGCATCCGCGCCGAATAGCGCTGGATCAAACGCCCAATTCGCCCAGCATAATCGCCTCCACCTCCGCCCCCGCCGGCAAGGCGGGGGCGAAGGGCGCGCGCAGCACCAGCGCATCGGCGCGCGCCAGCGTTGCCAGCATCGAACTATCCTGCACCGGGAAGGGCCGCACCGTGATGTGCCCTTCCGCATCAACCTCTAGGCTCGCGCGGAGGAAATCGGCGCGGCGGTCATTCTCGGCCAAGGCCGTGGCGCAGATCACGCGCCGGCTTGGCGTGGGGGCACCCGGCAGGCCGGAAAGCCGTGCTAGCGCCGGCAGCAGGAAGATGATGGCACAAACCAGCGCCGAGACCGGATTGCCCGGCAGGCCCAGCACCGGCACGCGCCCAAGCCGCCCCCAGATCAGCGGCTTGCCCGGACGCATGGCGATCTTCCAGAAGCCGAGTTCAAACCCCTCGCCGCCGAGTGCCTGTTGGATCAGATCATGTTCACCCACGCTGGCGCCGCCGGTGGTCACCAGCATGTCATAGGCCTGCGCAGCGGCAGCGATATCGGCAATGGCGCTGGCATCATCAGGGGCGATGGGCAACACGATGGGCTCGCCACCCGCCGCGCGGATCAGCGCGGCCAAGGCATGGGCATTGGAACTGACAATGCCGCCGGGCGGAATGGGGTCGCCGGGGAGTGCGATTTCATCCCCCGTCGCCAGAATGCCGATGCGCGGGCGCCGATGCACCGCAAGCCAGGGGTTATTGCTCGCCGCCGCAAGGCCGATATCGCGCGCCGTCAGGCGCCGGCCAGCGGCCAGCAGCGTCTCACCTTCGGCGAAATCCAGGCCGCGCTTGCGCACCCAGCGCCCAGCGGTGACGCCTTCCTTCACCACAACAGCGCCATCGGCCGCTTCGGCATCTTCCTGCAACAGGATCGAATCGGCGCCCTCGGGCACAAAGCCGCCGGTGAAAATCCGCACCGCCTGACCGGGGCCAACCACCCCCGCAAAAGGATGCCCCGCTGGCGCCGCGCCAATCACCGCAAGCCTCGCACCCAAAACGCCATCCGCCGCGCGCAGTGCATAGCCATCCATGGCGGAGACCGCCGCCGGTGGCTGCGTGAGGCGCGCCAGCACCGGCCGCGCCAAGACGCGCCCAGCAGCTTCGGGGATCGCAATGGTCTCGGCGGCGGTGGGTGTCAGCGCGGCCAGGATGCGCGTGCGGGCTTCCTCAACCGGCAGCAAGCCGCCCTTCTCAGCCACCGATGAACTCGCCCGATTTGCCGCCGGCCTTATGGACCAGGCGGATATCTTCAATCCGCATGCCGCGATCCACCGCCTTCACCATGTCATAGACGGTCAGGGCTGCGATGCTGACAGCGGTCAGCGCTTCCATCTCCACCCCCGTCTTGCCGGTCAGGCTGACGGTGGCTTCGATGATGATGGCGTCATCGCCTTCCGGTTCCAGATCAACCGCGACCTTGGAAATCATCAAAGGGTGGCAGAGCGGGATCAAATCCGATGTGCGCTTGGCCGCCATGATACCCGCCAGCCGCGCCACGCCCAGCACATCGCCCTTGCCGGCGCGGCCTTCACGGATCAGTGCGAGCGTTGCCGGCGCCATGACAATGCGCCCGAGTGCGGTGGCCGTGCGCGCTGTCTCTGCCTTGGGGGAGACATCCACCATGGCCGCGCGGCCCGCGGCATCAAAATGCGTGAGGCGCTGGTCGGTCAGGACACGTCCACCAATTGGCGCGCGGCGGCGGCGACATCCGCCTGGCGCATCAGATGCTCACCCACCAGGATGCAGCGCGCCCCGGCGGCGGCCATGCGGCGCACATCATCGGGGGTGCGAATGCCGCTTTCGGCGACCGGCAGGCGATCCGCCGGCACCAGCGGGGCCAGCGCTTCGCTGGTCGCCAAATCGGTCTTCAGCGTGCGCAGATCCCGGTTATTGATGCCGATCAGGCGCGTTTCCAACCCAAGCGCGCGGTCCAATTCGCGCTGATCATGCACTTCGGCCAGCACCGCCATATCAAGCGACCGGGCGATGGCTTCCAATTCGCTGGCCTGCGCATCGGTCAAGGCGGCCATGATCAGCAGAATGCAATCAGCGCCCATGGCGCGGGCTTCGAACACCTGCCAGGGATGGATCATGAAATCCTTGCGCAGCACCGGCAGCGAACAGGCCGCGCGCGCGGCTTCCAGATGCTCCACCGCGCCTTGGAACCAGGGCGCATCGGTCAGCACGGAGAGGCAGGCCGCGCCGCCCGTCTCGTAAGCGCGGGCCAGGGCAGCGGGTTCAAACGGATCACGGATCAAGCCGCCGGAAGGCGAAGCGCGCTTGATTTCCGCGATCAGCCCAGTGCGGCCTTCGCCAATGCGCTCACAAAGCGCGCCGACGAAATCGCGCAAGGGCGGCGCGGCAGCCGCGCGGCGTTCGATTTCCGCCTGCGGCGTGATTTCCATCCGCTCAGCGACTTCGCGCGACTTGTCGGCCAGAATTCGGGCCAGGGTGTCAGGGACCGATGCGGCATCGGTCGAGGGCACCGAGATATGGGGTGCATTCATCCAGGGGGGTCCTTGGGGGGGCAAAGCGCCCGGAGGCGCGCCAATACTCCAAAGGCGGCGCCTTCGTCTATGGCCCGGGCTGCCAGCGCCACCCCAGCCTTGAGGTCCGCCGCCTTGCCCGCGACGATCAGCGACGCGGCTGCATTCAACAGCACAACATCACGATAGGCGCCCGCCGCGCCGTGCAGCAGGGCTTCCAGCGCGGCGGCATTTTCCGTGGGGTTACCGCCTTTGAGGGCTGCGGCCGGGGCGCGGCTAAGGCCGGCATCTTCCGGCGTCACGGTGAATTCCCGAATGGCGCCATCTTCCAGCGCCACCACCTGGCTTTCGCCGGAAAGTGTGAGTTCATCCAGGCCCTGGCCATGCACCAACCAGGCCCGTTCAGTCCCGAGTCGCGCAAGCGTCTCGGCCATCGGGCGCAGCCATTGGGGCGAAAAGGCGCCGGTCATTTGCCGCGTGACGCGCGCTGGATTGGCGAGCGGGCCGAGCAGATTGAAAATCGTGCGCGTGCCCAATTCCATGCGCGGGCCGGCAGCGTGGCGCATGGAAGCGTGATGGCGCGGCGCCATCAGGAACACCATCCCCGCTTCGCGCAGCACCTCGGGCAGTTTTTCCATCGGCACATCAAGCGAAATGCCAAGCGCCGAGATGGCATCCGCCGCACCAGACTTCGACGACAGCGCCCGATTGCCATGCTTGGCCACCGGCACGCCGCAGCCCGCGACCACCATGGCGGTGGTGGTGGAGATATTGAGCGTGCCCGCCGCATCACCCCCGGTGCCGACGATATCCATGGCCCCGGCGGCGCTTCAATCGCGACCATTCGCGCGCGCATGGCACGCACCGCGCCGGTCATTTCCTCGACCGTTTCGCCGCGCACGCGCATCGCCATCAGCATGCCGGCGATCTGCGCCGGGGTCGCTTCCCCGGCCATGATGATGCCGAAGGCTTCCTCGGCCTCTGCTTCCGTCAGGCGCGCGGAATCCGCCAGCCGCGCAATGATGGGTTTCAGCGACATGGAATCAGGCCGCGACGGCAGCGCCATGCTTCGCGCCGGCGAGTTTCAGGAAATTGCGCAAAATATCGTGGCCATGGGCGGAAGCGATACTTTCCGGGTGGAATTGCACGCCCCAGACCGGCAATTCGCGATGCGCGAGGCCCATGATCAGCCCATCTTCCGTCCAGGCGGTAGCGCGCAGGCAATCGGGCAGGGTTTCGCGTTCGACAATCAGCGAATGATAGCGCGTGGCAGAAAAGGGGGAGGGCAGGCCGGCAAAGACATCCGTCCCGCCATGATGCACATCCCAAACCTTGCCATGCACCGGTTCCGGCGCGCGGATCACGCGCCCACCAAAGGCCTGGCCAATCGCCTGATGGCCGAGACAGACCCCAAGCACAGGCAGTTTCACCTCAGCGGCGAGTGAGATCAGCGGCAGGCAAATACCGGCCTCATTCGGGGTGCAAGGGCCGGGGGAGAGCACCACAGCATCGGGCTTCATCGCCAGGACCCCTTGCGGGTCTATGGCGTCGTTTCGCCTGACCTCCACCTGCGCACCCAGATCGCCCAGGAAGTGGAAAAGGTTGAAGGTGAAACTGTCATAATTGTCGATCAGTAGGATCATGGGCGTGATCCTTGGGCCGAAGGGGCGGAAGAATCAAGCGTCATGCCGATCAGGGGCTGATCCTGGCCGGCCCTTGCGGATGGGTGGTGGCCTTCCGGCTCAGGCCCTGGCCTTGCCGCGCCTTGCTTTTCCAATGCGGTGGCTGGTTTTGAGCTTTTTATTTTTTAAATGTAAATAATATATCGGGGATTTCGCTCGCGCCTTCAGCAGCTTTTGACCGGGCGAGGAAGGGGCGCATCAACCAGGGAAACGCCGCCGCCATGACGCATCGAAGACACTTCCTGGGGGCGGGGCTGGCTGCGGCTTTCGGCAGCATGAACCCAGGTCCAAAGGGGCGGCTTACCGCCCAAACCGCCGCCCAATCCGCCACGCCATCAGCGCCAGCGGCGCGGCCCAATATCATCATGATCATGGCCGATGATGTCGGCTACTGGAATATCGGCGCCTATAGCCATGGCATGATGGTGCCAACGCCCAATCTGGACCGCTTGGCGCGGGAAGGGATGCTGTTCACCGACCATTACGCGGAACCCACCTGCACGCCGGGCCGCGCTGCCTTCATTACCGGGCAAATGCCGATCCGCACCGGGCTCACCACGGTGGGTGTGCCGGGGTCACCCATCGGGATTGATCAGCGTGACCCAACGCTTGCGACTGTGCTGCGCGCGCAGGGCTATCGCACGGCGCAGATTGGCAAGAACCATTTGGGTGACCTCAATCGCCATTTGCCGACGATGCATGGCTTCGACACCTTCTTCGGCAATCTCTATCATTTGAATACCGAAGATGAGCCGGAAGACCCCGATTGGCCGACCGATCCTGGTTTCAATGCGCGCTATCGGCCGCGCGGCGTCCTGGATTGCGTGGCGCTGGCAAGCGATAATCCGGCGCCGGTGACGGATGCGCGCTTCGGCCCCTGGGGCGCGCAGCGCTGCACGGATACGGGGCCACTCACGCGCAAACGCATGGAAACGGTGGATGATGAATTCCTCGACCGTTCGCTGCGTTTTATTGAAGACAGCGCCCGCGCCCGTCAGCCCTTTTTCCTGTGGCACAACCCGACGCGCATGCATATTTACACCTATCTCAGGCCAGAAAGCCGCTTATTGGCGCGGCCGCATTCTTCGGGCGATGATATTTATGGCGCCGGCCTGATGGAATTGGATGCGCAGGTCGGGCGCATCCTGGACCGCGTGGATCAACTGGGCATTCGCGACAATACCATCATCGCCTTCACGTCAGATAATGGCGCCATGGCCGCCTGGTGGCCCGATGGCGGCACCACACCCTTCCGGAGTGAGAAGGCGACAACCTGGGAAGGTGGCGTGCGTGTGCCCATGCTGATCCGCTGGCCGGCGCGCATTCGCGCGGGGTCCGTTTCCAACGGCATCCAAAGCCATCTGGATTTGTTCACCACCTTCGCCGCTGCCGCCGGCGTGCCTGATGTCGCGGCGCGGCTACGCGCCAGCCATCATGTGCATATCGATGGCCTGAATAATTTGGCGCATTGGACCGAAGGTGCCGATAGCGCGCGGCAGGTGCAGATCATGTACAACGAAGCGCGTCTGACCGCGCTCCGCTTCGGGCCCTGGAAGGCGCATTTCCAGACGCGTGATGGTTTCTTCGATGCTTTCAGCGAAAGCGCGCTGATCTTCAATCTGCGCATGGATCCCTTTGAACAGCGCGATGGGCATCGTTCCAATCTGCTCGCCATGCGCAAGGCGTTTCTGGGTGGGCAGATCAGGGATATCATGGAAGCGCATCAGGCATCGCTGGCCGCCTTTCCGCCCCGGCAGGCGGGGGGCACGCTGCGCCCGAGATGAGATGGGCCATTCGGCTATGGCGCGGCCTTTACCCCTGCGATGTAATTGCGTGATAAATCGCAACCATGCTGCCTGATTTCCATGCTACCGCCGCTGCCTTGCGCGCCCTGCCGCGAGAGGAAATCCATGGCACCGTCACGGCCATAGCCGGCCTCACCCTGACCTTGGAAGGTTTCGGTCCGCTCGCGGCGATTGGGGATCGGGTGGTTGTGGCGCCACCTTCTGGCGCGCCGGTCATGGCGGAAATCGCCGGCTTTCGGGATGGCAAGGCGCAATCCATCGCGCTTGGTCCGCTGACAGGGCTGACGGCAGGCATGCGGGCCAATTTGGCGCCGCGCCCGGCCTTGGCGGTTTCCGATCAGTGGCTTGGGCGCGTGCTGGACCCGATGGGCAAGCCGCTGGATGGCGGGCCCATGCCCGCACCGGGTGCAATCCAGCGCCCAACCCATGCGCCCGCGCCAGCCGCGGGCCAACGCTCCCGCCTCGGGCTGCGCTTGCCGCTGGGGGTGCGTGTGCTGGACCTATTCACCCCGGTCAGGCGTGGGCAGAGGCTCGGGCTTTTCGCCGCTTCCGGCGTTGGCAAATCCACGCTCATGGCGATGCTGGCAGGTGGGCTGGCGGCCGATGTGATTGTCTTTGCGCTGGTCGGCGAACGCGGGCGCGAATTACGCGAATTCATCGAAGATGATCTGGGGCCCGAACGGCTTGCGCGCAGTGTCGTGATCTGCGCCACATCGGACAGTGCCGCCCCGCTCAGGCGCGAAGCAGCCTATGCCGCCATGACGGTGGCCGAGCATTTCCGCGATC
>JACCED010383596.1_pt1 | contig 18081 bp, 15 predicted proteins | sample 7455021 | NCBI WGS metagenome assembly JACCED01 (sample SAMN15323456, study PRJNA562643) | freshwater metagenome | isolation source: river surface water | place: USA:Blue River Watershed | collected 2017-08-19 | reverse complement strand
GCTGGATCAGGCTTGCGCCCATTGTCCAAAATTCCCCACTGCTGCCTCCCGTAGGAGTCTGGGCCGTGTCTCAGTCCCAGTGTGGCTGGTCGTCCTCTCAGACCAGCTACAGATCGTCGGCTTGGTGAGCCTTTACCCCACCAACTACCTAATCTGCCATCGGCCGCTCCAATCGCGCGAGGTCTTGCGATCCCCCGCTTTCATCCTTAGATCGTATGCGGTATTAGCGTAGCTTTCGCTACGTTATCCCCCACGACTGGGCACGTTCCGATGTATTACTCACCCGTTCGCCACTCGCCACCAGACCGAAGTCCGTGCTGCCGTTCGACTTGCATGTGTAAAGCATTCCGCCAGCGTTCAATCTGAGCCAGGATCAAACTCTTCAGTTCGATCTTGATTTGTTACTCATAAAAACGGAATTGAAGTGAACTTCACTTCTATTCTCATGAGCGTTTGTCGGCTAAAAGCCGAGTTCCGAAGAACTTGGCAGTCACCATCAAACGCCCACGCTTATCGGCTGTATATTTTTAAAGATCTGCAACTTTCGTCGCCCGCCTCGCTGCGATCAGCGAAGCCTTGCATTGTAGCACGCTTTTTTGGCGCGCCCTTCGAAATTTTTTGAATTTTTTCGAAGCCGTCGATCCGGCGGGCCAGAAGGCCTTGTGATCAGCGAAGCCCTCGATTATGGCACAACTTTGAGCACTTGCTCAAGCTGCAGGGATTTTTTTGATGCGGCGTGTCACGCTGCTCTGTGCGCTTCTGCACTTCCCTGGGGGCTCTGCTTCGCCAAGCACATGTGATCAGCGAAGCCCTCCATTATGGCACTACTTCGTGCAGGCGCCGAAGCCATCCCCTCGCTGATGCACGTCCTGCCGATAATGCGGGCATGTCTTTGATCACTTTGCTCGATGCCAGCCTTGCCTATGGGCATGTGGCCCTGCTGGACCACGCCGGTTTTTCACTCGAAGCCCAAGAGCGCGTGGGTCTGATTGGCCGCAACGGCACCGGCAAATCTTCCTTGCTGAAAATTCTCTGCGGGCTGGAGCGCCCCGACGATGGTCAGCTGCATGTGCAACAGGGTTTGCGCATCGCCTATGTGCCCCAAGAGCCCACGCTGCAAACCGAGCACAGCATCGAGGCGTCGGTTCGCGAAGGCCTCGCGCCGGTGTTGCAGCTGATCGACGATTACACACACAGCCGCGGGGATCTGCACGCATTGCAAAGCCAGATTGAGGCGCATGACGGCTGGAATTGGGCGCAACGCCTTGGCGAAACCCTTCAGCGCCTGCAGCTTGACCCCAACGCACGCATCGGCGCGCTGTCGGGCGGCAAGCGAAAACGTGTCGCTCTGGCGCGCGCGCTGGTGACGCGGCCCGATGTGCTGCTGCTCGACGAGCCCACCAACCACCTGGACATGGCCAGCATCGGCTGGCTCGAGGAACTGCTCTTGGCCTACCGCGGCAGCGTGGTCACCATCAGCCATGACCGCGCCTTTCTGGACCGCATCGCCACCCGCATGGTCGAGCTCGACCGCGGTCAGCTCACCTCCTACCCCGGCAATTTCGCGCAATACCAGGCCCTCAAAGAAGAGCAGCTGGCCCAGGAGGCGGTGGTCCAGGCCAAGGCCGACAAGTTGCTGGCCCAGGAGGAGGTGTGGGTGCGCAAAGGCGTGGAGGCACGTCGCACGCGGGCCCAGGGCCGCATCAACCGGCTCATGGCCTTGCGCGCGCAACGCGCCCAGCGCCGCGAAGCCCTGGGCAGCGTGCGCCTGGAAGTTGCGGGCGGCGCACCCAGCGGCAAAATCGTGGCCGACCTGCAACAGGTCAGCAAGGCTTACCCGAGCCCCGACGGGCAGATGCGTGCGATCGTGCGCGATTTCAGCGCCACCGTCCTGCGTGGCGACAAGATCGGCCTGATCGGCCCCAACGGCGCGGGCAAGACCACGCTGCTCAAGCTCATTTTGGGTGAGCTTGAAGCCGACAGCGGCAACGTGCGCCGTGGCACCAAGCTGAGCGTGGCCTATTTCGACCAGATGCGCGAACAGATCCCGTTGGACGCCACGCTCGAAGACTTCATCAGCCCCGGCAGCGAATGGATCGAGATCGGTCAGCGCCGCACCCACGTCAAAAGCTATCTGGGCGACTTCCTGTTTTCGCCGGCGCGCGCCAACGCCCCGGTGCGCTCGCTCTCGGGCGGAGAACGCAACCGCCTCTTGCTGGCGCGCCTGTTCGCCCGTCCGGCCAATGTCCTGGTGCTCGACGAGCCCACCAACGACCTCGACATCGACACGCTGGAACTGCTCGAAGACCTGCTCCAGCAATACGACGGCACGGTGTTCCTGGTCAGCCACGACAGGCGCTTTTTGAACAACGTCGTCACCAGCACCCTGGTGGCGGAAGGCGATGGACTGTGGCGCGAGTACGAAGGCGATGTCGAAGACTGGCTGACCCAATCGGCGCGCAGTCGGTCGGCCCCCAACGGCCCCGCCAAGAAAGACACACCCCCGCCCGCGACGCCCGCCAGCGCCACACCCGCGGCCGTGAGCACACCCGCACGCCGCAAGCTCAGTTACAAGGAGCAGCGCGAACTCGAAGCCCTGCCGGCACAGATCGAGGCCTTCGAGGCCGAGCAGCTGACCCTCGAAGCCGCGCTGGCCGATGGCAGCCTGTACGCCAGCGATCCCGCGCGGGCCGCGCAGATGGCCGCCCGGCTGGTTGAGGTCGAAGAGCTCTGGCTGGCTGCGATGGAGCGGCTGCAGGACCTGCAGGCGGCGTGAGGCCGCGACAGGGCCGCGCGCGGTCACCCGCTACAGTCGGCCCATGACCGCTGCCGAACTGTCCGCCCTGCTCGTGCTGGCCACGGCCACGAGCTTCACCCCGGGTCCCAACACCACGCTGTCGACCGCGCTCGCCGCCAACCGGGGCCTGCGCGGCGCCCTGCATTTCGTGCTGGCCGTGCCGGTGGGCTGGGGCCTGCTGCTCACGCTGTGCGCCGGGGGCGTGGGCTCGCTCGTGCTGGCCTGGCCCAGCCTGCGCAGTGCGATCGTGCTGGCCGGCGTGGCTTACCTGCTGTGGCTGGCGCGGCGCCTGTGGGGCAGCGGCAGCCTGAGCGCCGCCGATGCGCAGCGGCTCGATGTGAGCTTCGGTCAGGGCGTCTTGCTGCAATTCCTCAACATCAAGGCCTGGATGCTGGCCCTCTCGGTCACGGCCGGCTGGATCGCAGGCCAGCCCGATGCGCTCGGGCGCTACGGCCTGGCCCTGCCGCTGATGCTGTTTTTCGCTTTCAGCAGCAACTTCAGTTACGCCTTGATCGGCTCGCTGCTGCGCCGGTGGCTGGCCCAGGGGCAGCGCCTGCTGTATTTCAACCGCCTCATGGCGCTGGCCCTGGTGGGCACCGCGCTGTGGATCCTGCAAAGCCTCTAAGACAGGAGACGGCATGCACTGCCCCAGACCGCGCCCTTTCCAGCAAGTCGATGTCTTCAGCGCCGAGCTCTTGCGCGGCAACCCGCTGGCCGTGGTGCTCGACGGCGAAGGCCTGAGCGCGGCGCAGATGCAGGCCTTCGCCGCCTGGACGCAGCTGAGCGAAACCACCTTTGTGCTGCCCCCCACGCCCGAGGCCCGCGCGCAAGGCGCCGACTACCGCGTGCGCATCTTCACGCCCGGTGGCGAACTGCCCTTTGCCGGCCACCCCACCCTGGGCACCGCCCACGCCTGGCTGGCCGCGGGCCATCGGCCGCAAACGGCCGGGCAGGTCGTGCAGGAATGCGGCGTCGGCCTCGTGCACCTGCGCCAGCAAGAGGGCCGGCGTGCGTTTGCCGCCCCCGCCTTGCGCCGCAGCGCGGTGGCGCCCGAAACGCTCGCAGCCGTGTGCGAGGCGCTGGGCCTGGCCCAGGACGAGGTGCAGGCGGCGCAATGGCTCGACAACGGGCCGCGCTGGCTGGGCCTGTGGCTGCCCGATGTGGACAGCGTGCTCTCGCTCGAACCCGACCACGCCCGCCTCAAGGCGCTGGGCACCAAGGTCGGCGTGGCCGCGCCGCGCGCGCTGGCCGGTGGCCTGATTCGCCGTGCCAGCCGCGAAGCGCGGGCCTTTGCCACGCACGCCGACAGCACCGACATCGAGGTGCGCGCCTTCGCCGCGCCCGTGGGCATCGCCGAGGACCCGGTCACCGGGAGCCTCCAGGCCTCGCTGGCGCAATGGCTGATCGCTGAAGGCCGCCTGCCCCCGCGCTACCGCGCGCGCCAAGGCACACGCCTGGGCCGGGCGGGCGAGGTCTTTGTCGCACAAGACGACCGTGGCCAGGTCTGGGTGGGCGGAGACGTGGCCGAAGGCGTCACGGGGCAGGTGCGGTTGTGAGCGCCCGCCTGGACCACCTGGTGGTGATCGCCGACACCCTTGCGCAAGGCGTGGCCTGGTGCGAGGCGCAACTGGGCGTGACGCCCGGCCCGGGCGGCGAGCACCCCTTGATGGGCACGCACAACCGGCTGTTGCGCCTGGACGGGCCGTCGCCCGCTTACCTCGAAATCATCGCCATCCAGCCGGGCACTCAACCCCTGCGGGCAGCACCCTTGCGCCGCTGGTTCGACATGGACGATGCGCCGCTCATGCGGGCGGTGCGCGAGCACGGCCCGCAGCTGCGGCACTGGGTCGCACGCACCGAACGACTCGAGGACGCGCTGCAGGCCTGCACCCGCTTCGGCTGGGACCGCGGCCCGGCCTTGGCCGCCTCGCGAATGAGCGCCGACGGGCTGCTGCAATGGCGCATCAGCGTGCGCGACGATGGCCGGCGGCTGCTGGGCGGTGTGCTGCCCACGCTGATCGAATGGGGCGAGGTGCATCCCGCCACCGCCATGCCCGCCAGCGGCGTGGGCCTGCGCGGCCTGACCCTGCAGCACCCCGAGGCCGAACGCCTGCAGCGCTGGGCCGGGGACATCGGCCTGGACGGCGTCGACTGGTGTGTCGGCCCGCCCGCGCTGCAGGCCCGACTCGTCACGCCGCGCGGCGAGGTGCTGCTGCGATCACCGCCGTGACAGGCGACGGCCACCGCTCTGCCGACAATCGCTGGTCATGGGAACCCTCTACCTTGTCCGCCACGGCCAGGCCTCGTTTGGCGCCTCCGACTACGACCGCCTGAGCCCGCTGGGCCACCAGCAGGCCCAGCGCCTGGGCGAATACCTGCGCGAGCGTTTCGCGCGCGAGGGGGTGCAGATCGACCACGTGCTGATGGGCAGCCTGCGGCGCCACCGCGAAACCTGGGAAGGCATTGCCCAGGGCGCGGGCTGGGCGCACAGCCCCAGCGTGTGGCCGGGCCTCAACGAGTACGACAGCGAGGCCCTGATCCACGCGATCCATCCCGAACCGCTGGCCAAGCCCGACACACCCGAGCTCTACCGCCACCACTTTCGCCTGCTGCGCGACGCGCTCAAGGCCTGGATGGACGGGCGCATCACGCCGCAGGGCATGCCCAGCTATGCGCAATTTGTGCAGGGCGTGGAGGATGCCCTCACCCATGTGCGCGAGCAGTGCGCGGGCCATGCCCTGATCGTCTCGAGCGGCGGCCCCATCTCCACCGCCGTGGGCCGCGTGCTGGGCGCGCCGCCCGAAACCACCATCGAACTGAACCTGCGCATCCGCAACACCGCGCTCAGTGAATTTGCCTTCACACCCAAGCGCCACATGCTCGTGACCTACAACACGCTGCCGCACCTGGACAGCGCGGCGCACCAGGCCTGGGTCACCTACGCCTGAGGGCTCAGCGCAGCGTGTCGGGGGGCAGCTGGTCCACCTCGACCAGCAGGCGCGCGAGCGCGCGGCCTGCGGCCTGCACCAGCGCCTGGCCTTTTTCGGCCGTGGCCGCGGCCGCGTTGCCCGCAGCGCCCTGCGCGTTGTAGTCCTGCATCTGCCAGGCCAGCTTGGCGCTTCGGCCATTGCCCAGAATGGGGAACTTCGCCGCGCGGTCTTGCGCGCTGGAGGAAAAATGCTGCGCCGCCGCCATGCGCACCCGCTCGGGCCGCAGCGCCAGCATCATCGCGGTTTCCACCTCCCCCGCGTGCACGCCAAAGCGGTGTTCCTCGCCGCTGAAGAGGGCGTTCACATCGCTGCCGTCTTGCGCAAGCAGCGGCAGGTTGAACCAGCTCACGCTGTAGACCAGCATGCCCAGGCGCGCACGCAGATCGCGCGCCACCACGTCCATCAAGCCCACCTGGCCGCCATGGCTGTTGAGCAGCACCAGCTTCTTGACCCCGCTGGCCGCCACCGACTCGCCGATGTCGGTCCACAGCCGGATCAGGGTCTCGGCCTTGAGGCTCAGCGTGCCGGCAAAGGCCGTGTGCTCGGGGCTGAAGCCCAGTGCCTGCGTCGGTAAAAAGAAGACGGGCAGATCGGCCGGCAGGTGCGGCAGGCTCGCGCGCAGCACGCCCTCGACCAGTTCGGTGTCGACCGACAGCGGCAGGTGCGGTCCGTGCTGCTCGGTGGCCGCCACCGGCAGCACCGCGATCGCGCGCGCGCGGTCGAGCGCGGCGAAGTCGGTGGTGGCCAGATCGGCCCAAAGACGCACAGGGGAGCTCATGGGGGCATCTTAATGGAGCAGGCGCCGCGGCCACGCCCCGGTGTACAGTGCGAGCTTTCGTGCTACCTCCTGCTCCCCATGCGATCGATCCTGCGCTGCCTGCTTTCGCTGTGTCTCTTGACGGGCCTGCTGCCTGCTGGGGCACAAAACAGCCTGCGCAATGAGCAGGTGCAGGTCGAGCTGCTGGCCCACGCGCCGCAGGGGGTGCAGGCCGGTGAAACCTTTTGGCTGGGCCTGAAGATCGCGCACGCGCCGCACTGGCACACCTACTGGAAAAATCCCGGCGACTCGGGCCTGCCCACCGAGCTGCAATGGCAACTGCCCACTGGCCTGCAGGCCGGCGAAATCGCCTGGCCGCTGCCCAAAAAAATTCCGATCGGCACCTTGGCCAACTACGGCTACGAGGACACGGTGCTGCTCACGGTGCCGGTCACCGTCTCGCCCCAGTTCCAGCCGCCGATCGCAGGCCCGCTGCGCATCGCGCTGCACGCGCAGTGGCTGGTCTGCCGCCAGGAATGCATCCCGCAGGAAGGCCGATTCTCGATCGAGCTGCCCGCGCGCAGCGCGACCGCCCTGCATGGTGCGCTGTTCGAGGCCGCGCAGGCGGCCACGCCCCAGTCCCTGGCCGGCGCGCACAGCGCGCGCATCGCAGCCGACGGCCAAAACCTGTCGCTGCGCATCGCCCAGCTGCCCGCCGCCTGGCGCGGCCAGACACTCGCGCTCTTGCCCGCCACCCCGGGCGTGGTGCACAACGCGGCCCGGCTCGGCCAAGGCTGGACGCAGCAGTGGGACGGCCCCAACTGGACCGCCCAGGTGCCCGTCTCCAGCGAGCGTGGCGACAGCCCCACGCAGATGCAGTGGGTGCTCGCGCTCGGTCCCGAATCGGCACCGCGCCCACCGGCCGTGGCGGTGAGCACCCCCGTGGCAGGCCACTGGCCCGCGCTGGCCACGCCCAGCGGCGTCTCGCCCGCATTGGCGCAGGCGCTGGAAACCGCCGCGCAAAACACCCCGGCCGCGGCCCGGACGTCCGACCTGGGCTTTGGCCTGGCGCTGCTGGGCGCCTTGCTCGGCGGCCTCATCCTGAACCTCATGCCCTGCGTGTTCCCGGTGCTGGCGATCAAGCTGCTGGGCTTGACGCGCGCGGGGGTCACGGGCGCGCAGCACCGCGCCGCCGGCCTGGCCTATGCGGCGGGCACGGTACTCTCGTTTGCGCTGCTGGGCGGTCTGATGCTGGCGCTGCGCGCGGCCGGCGAACAACTCGGCTGGGGCTTTCAGCTGCAATCGCCCGCGGTGGTGATCGCACTGGCCCTGCTCTTCACCGTGCTTGGCCTGAACCTGGCCGGCCTGTTCGAATTCGGCCAATTCCTGCCGGACCGCCTGGCCGGCCTGCACAGCCGACACCCGATGGTCGACGCCGCGCTCTCGGGCGTGCTGGCGGTCGCCATCGCTTCGCCCTGCACCGCGCCCTTCATGGGCGCCTCGCTGGGTCTGGCCGTGGGCCTGCCGGCCTGGCAGGCCTTGCCGGTGTTCGCCGCCATGGGCCTGGGCATGGCGCTGCCCTATCTGGCCGTGAGTTTCTGGCCCGCGCTGGCGCACCGGCTGCCGCGCGCAGGCGCCTGGATGCAGACCTTCCGTCAGGCCATGGCCTTTCCCATGTTCGCCACCGTGGTCTGGCTGGCCTGGGTGCTGGGCCAGCAAAACGGCCTGGACAGTGTGGCCGCGCTGCTGGCCTTGCTGTTGCTGATCGCCTTCGGCCTGTGGGCCGGCACGCGCCAGGGGCACACGCGCCTGGTGCTGCTGGGCCTCACGGGGGTTTTGTTGGCCGCGCTGCTCAGCCAGTGGCCGGCGGCGCACGCGCCCAGCGCCAGCAGCGCCCCGGACAACGCCGGCAGCACGCCCTGGCAAAGCTGGCGGGCAGACAGCGTGCCGCAAGCCCTGGCGCAAGGACGCACCGTGTTCGTCGACTTCACTGCCGCCTGGTGCGTGACCTGCCAGTACAACAAGAAAACCGTGCTGGGCAGCGCCGAGGTGCTGGGGGCCTTCGAGGCCAAACAGGTGCTGGCGCTGCGCGCCGACTGGACGCGGCGCGATGCGGCAATCACGGCCGAGCTGGGCCGCCTGGGCCGCAGCGGCGTGCCGGTCTACGCGGTCTACGCGCCAGGCCGTGCGCCGGTGGTGCTCTCCGAGCTGCCGTCGGCGGCCGAGATCGTCCAGGCCCTGCCCTGAGGCGCCGTGGGCGGCAGGTCCGCCCGGCCTGCCACAATGGGGGCATGAGCACTTTCGCCCCCCTCCAGAACGACAGCTTCCTGCGCGCCTGCCTGCGCCAGGCCACCGACCACACCCCCATCTGGCTGATGCGTCAGGCGGGCCGCTACCTGCCCGAATACTGCGCCACGCGCGCCAAGGCCGGCAGTTTCATGGGCCTGGCCACGAATGTGGACTACGCGACCGAGGTGACGCTGCAGCCGCTGGAGCGCTACCCGCTGGATGCGGCGATTTTGTTTTCCGACATCCTCACCGTGCCCGACGCCATGGGCCTGGGCCTGTCGTTCGCGCAGGGCGAGGGGCCCAAATTTGCCGAGGTGGTGCGCGACGAGGCCGCCGTGGCCCGGCTCGCTGTGCCCGACATGGACAAGCTGCGCTATGTGTTCGATGCCGTCACCAGCATCCGCCAGGCGCTGAACGGCCGCGTGCCGCTGATCGGTTTTTCGGGCAGCCCCTGGACGCTGGCCTGCTACATGGTCGAAGGCGGTGGCTCGGACGACTACCGTCGGGTCAAAAGCCTGATGTACAGCCGCCCCGACCTGATGCACCGCATCCTGCAGGTCAACGCCGACGCCGTGGCCCTGTACCTGAACACCCAGATCGAAGCCGGCGCTCAGGCTGTGATGATTTTCGACAGCTGGGGCGGCGTGCTGGCCGACGGCGCGTTCCAGGAGTTCAGCCTGGCCTACACCCGCCGCGTGCTGGCCCAGCTCAAGACCGAACACGCGGGCGCGCGCATCCCGCGCATCGTCTTCACCAAGGGCGGCGGCCTGTGGCTCAATGAAATGGGCCAGCTCGACTGCGAGGTGCTGGGCCTGGACTGGACCATGAACCTGGGCCAGGCCCGCGCCATGGTGGGAGGCCAGGTGGGCGGCCCCGGCAAGGCGCTGCAAGGCAACATCGACCCCAATGTGCTGTTCGCCCCGCCCGAGAAGGTGGCCGAACAGGCGCGCCGCGTGCTCGACAGCTTCGGCACGCCCCACACCGATGCCAGCACCAGCGGCCCGACCCACATCTTCAACCTGGGCCACGGCATCAGCCAGTACACCCCGCCCGAGCATGTGGCAGCCCTGGTCGAGGCGGTGCACAGCCACTCGCGCGCCCTGCGCCAGCGCGCAGGCCGCTGAGCTAGCACAAAAACGCCCTGCCATGGCCTTTTGGGGCCCCAAAATGGCGTTTGACCGCTTGACTTATGCACAAAAAGTGGGGGGCGGCTGAAATGTGTTACGTGCGTATACATTTCGCCAAACCACCCCGGGTGGCCGCGCTAAGTGCTTGATTTGTTTAGGTTTCATGGATTGCTCGCGAAATGGGCAATCTGGCGGAAGGCTTGATTTTCAAAGGGTTTCGGGCCGCCTGGGGTGGTTTTCAACAAAGTTATCCACAGAAATTCTGAATGCCCCCCAAACACCTGATAAATCAAGGACTTATCGTCAATTTAAAGAAAATCATTGAGCCGTGAAACCGCATTGACCGCCATGGATGTTTCACCGGGCCACTGGCTCGACATCGCCGTCCAGACCCCCGCCCACAGCGCGGTGGGTTCGCTGCTGAGCTACCGCAGCCCCGTTGCACATGCCGCCGGGCAGCTGGTGCGCGTGCCGCTGGGCCGGCGCGAAGTGCTGGGCGTGGTCTGGGCGGTGGGCCGGGCGCCCACGGACCTGGCGCCCGAGGCGGTGAAACCGGTGCTCGGCGCGCTCGAGGGATTGCCCCCGCTGAACGCCGAGTGGCGCCAGCTCGTGGCCTTTGCCGCGCAGTATTACCAGCGTTCGCTGGGCGAAGTGGCGCTGAGCGCACTGCCGCCGCAACTGCGCGAGCTCGACAGCACCCAGCTGGCGCGCCGACTCAAGAAACTGCAAGCGCATGGCGCCCCGCAAACGCCTGCCGCCGGCCCCCCGCTCTCGCCGCAACAAGCCCAGGCCCTGACGCGGCTGCGCGAGGGCGGTGGCCCCTTCCTGCTGTTTGGCAACACCGGCAGTGGCAAGACCGAGGTCTACCTGCGGGCCGTCGAAGACCTGCTGGCGCGCGCGCCCCAGGCCCAGGCGCTCTTGATGGTGCCCGAGATCAACCTCACGCCCCAGCTCGAAGCCCGGGTGCGCGAGCGCTTTGGCGAGCAGGCGGTGGTCGCCTTGCACAGCGGCCTCACGCCCGCGCAACGCCTCAAGAGCTGGCTGGCCGCGCACCACGGCGCCGCGCGCATCGTGCTGGGCACGCGCATGGCGGTGTTCGCCTCCATGCCGCAGCTCAAGCTCATCGTCGTCGACGAAGAGCACGACGCCAGCTACAAGCAGCAAGAAGGCGCGCGGTATTCCGCGCGCGACCTGGCGCTCTACCGCGGCCAGCAATGCGGCGCGCAGGTGCTGCTGGGCTCGGCCACGCCCTCGCTCGAGAGCTGGCACCACAGCCGAGCGGCCGATGCCGACGGCGACCCCGGCGGGCGCTATGTGCGCCTGCTCATGCCTGAGCGCATCGGCGCCGCCACGCTGCCGGTGGTGCGCCGCGTCGACATGAACCACCAGCCCCGGCGCACCGTGCTGTCGGCGCCGCTGGTGCAGGCCATCCAGGACCGCGTGCAACGCGGCGAGCAAAGCATGCTGCTGCTCAACCGGCGCGGCTACGCGCCGGTGCTGCATTGCACGGACTGCGGCTGGAAAAGCGAGTGCCGCCACTGCAGCGCGTTTCGCGTGTTCCACAAAATCGACCGCACGCTGCGCTGCCACCACTGTGGCGCCACCGAGCGCGTGCCGCGCGCCTGCCCGGCCTGCGGCAACGCCGACATCGCGCCGCTGGGCCGCGGCACCGAGCAGCTCGAAGAACATTTGGGCGAATTGCTGGCCGGCGTGCAACGCCCCGACGGCCAGCCGGTGCGCGTGGCCCGCATCGACGCCGACACCACGCGCCACAAAGGCGCCCTGGAGTCGCAGCTGGCGCAGGTGCACAGGGGCGAGGTCGATGTGCTGGTCGGCACGCAAATGATCGCCAAGGGCCATGACTTCCGGCGCATCACGCTGGTGGCCGCGGTCAACCCCGACAGCGCGCTCTTTTCGAGCGATTTTCGCGCGCCCGAGCGGCTGTTTGCGCTGCTCATGCAAGCGGCGGGCCGCGCCGGCCGCGACGCGGCGCAAGGCCCGAGCGAAATGTTGGTGCAGACCTTCCACCCCACGCACCCGCTGTTTGAAGCCCTCAAGCGGCACGACTACCCGGCCTTTGCCGCCAGCGAACTGGCCGAGCGCGCCAGCGCCGGCCTGCCGCCCTTCAGCCACCAGGCGCTGCTGCGCGCCGACGCGCGCGAGCAAAGCGTGGCGCAGGGCTTTTTGAACGCGGCGCGCCAGGCGCTCGAGGCCGAGCTGGCCGACACGCCCGAGGGCACGGCCCTGCTCGCGCAGGTCAGCCTCTACCCCGCCGTGCCCATGGGCCTGCAAAAAGTCGCCGATGTCGAGCGCGCGCAGATGCTGCTCGAAAGCCCCTCGCGCCAGGCCCTGCACCGCGTGCTGGGCCGCCTGCACGCGGTGCTGCATGCGTTGCGCTGTGAGCCCGCGCACAAGGGCCTGATCCGCTGGCTGGTCGACGTCGATCCGCAGGCGATTTGAGGCCCGCCGCCCCATGCCCGCCCGGCCATCGGGCGGCGCTCAGGGCTGGAGCAAGGCCACCGCGGCGGAGAAGGTCAGGAAAGCCGCCGCCGTGGTCACCAAAATGATGCGCGCGATGCGGCCGTTGTCGGCGCCCAGGCGCTCGGCCAGCAGCGAAACGTTGCTCGCGCTGGGCAAGGCGGCCACCAGCACCATGACCATCAGCGCGAAAGGGTCCAGCGGCGCCCCCAGGCGCTGCGCTGCGCTGGCCACGGCCCACACCAGCACAGGGTGCAGGAACAGCTTGAGCAGGGCCACCGGCGCGTAGTCGCGCAGCGGCAGCGGCCCGTGCGGGCGCTCGTGCGCGAGCATTTGCGAGCGCGCCAGCACCGCCCCGATGGTGAACAGCGCGGCCGGCGAGGCGGCATCACCGAGCAGCCCGACGGTCTTGGCCACGGGACCGATCAGCTCGAGGTTTTGCCAGGAAAACACCGCGCCCAGTGAAATCGCCCAGGACATCGGGTTCTTCAGCATGCCGAGCAGGGCCTTGCGCAGCGCCACCGCCGAACCGTGCTCGTCCGCGGCGTCGAGTTCGGCGAGCGCCAGGCACAGGGACGTCGTGATCACCATGTCGACCAAAATCGTCGCGATCGCCGGCCCCGCGGCCGCAGGGCCCAGCAAGGCCACCAGCAGCGGCACCCCCATGAAGCCGGTGTTCGGAAAAGCGGCGACCAGCGCGCCGAGCGAGGCGTCCTTCCAGCGGATCCGGGCATTGAGGCTGGTGGCCACCGTGAGCGCGACCATCACCAGCGCGCACAAGAGGTAGCTCAGGAACACGCTGGCGTCGAGCAGCTGCGCGATCGGCGTGCTGGCCCCAAAGCGAAACAGCATGCAGGGCAACGCGAAAAACAGCACGAAGCCGTTGAGCCCGGGAATCGCCTCCAGAGGCAGGATCTTTTGGCGGGCCGCCGCGTAACCGCACAAGACCAGGGCGAAAAAAGGGAAGGTGACCCGCAAAACATCCAGCATGGCCCCGATTGTCTCCGCAAAAACAGGGCCCGCCGGTCGCTGCGCCAACACCAACCGCCGGGCCAGGCGCTGCCGCTATGATGGCCCGCTTTGCCGCTCGCGCCCCGCCCCTGTCCATGTCCGCCGGTCTGAACCTCGCCCAACTCGACGCCGTCAACTACGTGGCCGGCCCCTGCCTGGTGCTGGCCGGCGCCGGTTCGGGCAAGACGCGCGTGATCACGCACAAGATCCAGCGCCTGATCCAGGTCGGGCTGGAGCCCAAGCAGATCGCGGCCATCACCTTCACCAACAAGGCCGCCACCGAGATGCGCGAGCGCGCCAAGGGCCTGATCGGCAAGGCGGCCAAGGACGTGGTGATCTGCACTTTCCACGCCCTGGGCGTGCGCCTGATGCGCGAGGACGGCCATGTGCTGGGCCTCAAGCCGCAGTTCTCGATCCTCGACGCCGACGATGTGCTGAGCATCCTCAAGGACTGCGGTGGCACCACCGACGCCGCCACCGCGCGCCAGTGGCAGTGGACCATCAGCCTCTGGAAAAACCAGGGCCTGAACGCCGCCCAGGCCGAAGCGCAGGCCCCCGACGACCACGCGCGCGTGATCGCGCGCATCATGGCGCGCTATGAAGAGCGTCTGTCGGCCTACCAGAGCGTGGACTTCGACGACCTGATCGGCCTGCCGCTCAAGCTGCTGGCCGACTTTCCCGAGGTGCGGGCCAAGTGGCACAAGACCCTGGGCCATGTGCTGGTCGACGAATACCAGGACACCAACGCCACCCAGTACGAAGTGCTCAAGCACCTGGTGGGCGAGCGCGCGCGCTTCACCGCGGTGGGCGACGACGACCAGTCGATCTACGGCTGGCGCGGCGCCACGCTGGACAACCTCAAGCGCCTGCCACAGGACTTCCCTCAGCTCAAGGTCATCAAGCTCGAGCAGAACTACCGCTCGACCAGCGCCATCCTGCGCGCGGCCAACAACGTGATTGGCCCCAACCCCAAGCTGTTTCCCAAGACGCTGTTCTCGGAGCTCGGCGAGGGCGAGCCCGTGCGCGTGGTGGACGCCGACAACGAGGAGCACGAGGCCGAGCGCGTGGTCGCGCGCATCCAGTCGATCCGTGCCGGCGCCTCGACCGAAGGCAGCGCGCACCGGGAGTTCAAGGACTTCGCCGTGCTCTACCGCGCCAACCACATGGCCAAGCCGTTTGAGCAGGCGCTGCGCCGCGCGCAGATCCCCTACAAGGTCTCGGGGGGGCAGAGTTTCTTCGACAAGGCCGAGATCAAGGACCTGTGCGCCTGGTTCCGGCTGTGGATCAACAACGACGACGACCCCGCCTTCCTGCGCGCCGTCACCAGCCCCAAACGCGGCATCGGCCACCAGACCCTGGCCCAGCTGGGCAGTTTTGCCAGCCAGTACAAGCTCAGCCTCTTCGAAGCCCTGTTCGCCAGCAGCCTGCCCAGCGCGGTCTCCAGCCGCGCCGTGCACGGCCTGCACGAGTTCGGCCGCACCATCAACGACCTCGAATACCGCGCCCGCCACACCACAGGCAAAGAAGACGCGATGCGCTTTTTGACCGGGTGGCTGCAGGAGATCGGCTACGAAAAACACCTCTACGACAGCGAAGACAACGAGAACGTGGCCAACGCGCGCTGGAGCAATGTGCTCGAGTTCTGCGACTGGATGGCCGGGCGCTGCGGCGGCGAGATCGAGGACGCCACCGGCGCCCAGGCCAGCGAGCGCAAGAGCCTGCTCGAGGTGGCGCAAACCGTCTCGCTGATCTCCACGCTCAATGAGCGCGAGCAGGAGCAAAACGTCGTCACGCTCTCCACGCTGCACGCCTCCAAGGGCCTGGAGTGGCCGCATGTGATGCTGGTCGGCGTGAACGAGGGCCTGCTGCCCTTCAAGCTGGGCGACGACGACACCCCCTCGGCCAAGGCCGACGGCCCGATGAACGAGGGGCTGATCCAGCGCCTGCAGGAAGAGCGGCGCCTGATGTACGTGGGCATCACCCGCGCCCAGCGCACCCTGGCCGTCAGCTGGACACGCCGGCGCAAAAAGGGGCGCGAGACCGTGGCCGGCGTCCCCAGCCGCTTCATCGCCGAGATGGCGCTGGACACCGCCACCACCCGCGAAGACCCGCGCGAAAAACTCAAGGCCTTGCGGGCAGAATTCGCCCAACGCGCCGCCGCCAGCACCGCCAAACCATGATGCCTCGCCACCGCTTTTGCCGCCCCCTGATCGCCGCCCTCGCCCTCGCGGGCCTGGGCGCGCAGGCGGCCACCGACTGCCCCACGGCCGCCGACATCGACAGCGCGCACTTCGTCGGCGCCTGGGCCATCACGCTGGCGGCCACCCCCGGGCAAAGGCCCGAGCGCGGGCGGCTGCAGCTGCAGCCGCACCCCGTCTACAGCGACAGCCTCAAGGGCGCGCTGGAGCGGGGCGCGCAGCGGCTGCAGATCGTGGCCGACTGGGAAGACGGGCAGCTGACCTTTGAGGAAAGTGCGGACGGCGAGCGCATCAGCGCCACCTGGCAGGCGCGGCTGGTCGCGGGGCAGTGCGGCCGCGTGTTCGAGGGCGTGCGCTTCACCGGCGACGAACCCGACGCCTGGGCCCAGCGCTTTCGCATGCGGGCCGAGCGCGCGCGCTGAAGGCGCGCCGCTCAGTCGGCGAACTGTTCGGCGCCGAGGATGCCGATCTTGCGCAGGCCCTGGCGCTGCGCACCGGCCATCACGGCCGCCACCGCCTCGTATTTGGCGCGGGCGTGCGCGCGGATGTGCAGCTCGGGCTGGGGCTGCGCGGCGGCCGCCGCCTGCAGCCGCGCTTCGAGCGCCTCGCGCGTGGCCAGGACCTGACCGTTCCAGCGCACCACGCTGCGCGCATCGAGCTCGACCTTGACCACCTGCGGCTCGAGCGTCGGGCGCGCGGCGCTGGCCGCCGGCATGTCCAGGTTCACCGAGTGCAGCTGCGCCGGGATCGTGATGATGAGCATGATCAGCAGCACCATCATCACGTCGATCAAGGGCGTCGCGTTCATCTCGATCATGAGCTCGGGTTCGGCGCCTTCGTGGGGTCCTGTCTGCATGGCCATGGCGTGTGCTCCCCGCTCAGCGGCCCGCAGGCTCGGTGATGAAACCCAGGCGCGTGATGCCGGCGCGCTGCGCCGCATGCATGACGCGGCCCACGGCCTCGAAATCGCTCGCGCCATCGCCGCGGATCTGCACCTCGGGCGGGGGCTGCTGGGTCGCGAGTTTTTGCAAACGCTCGGTCAGCTGGGCGGCAGAGGGCACGGGCGTGTCGTACAGGTAGATCTGGCCGGCCCGGTCGACCGTGACGATCACGGTCTCGGGCGTGGTCTCGCGCCGCTCATGGCGCTCCTTGGGCAGCTCGACCGGGATCGAGCTCGTGACCACCGGGATGGTGATCAGGAAGATGATCAGCAGCACCAGCATCACGTCGACCAGCGGCGTGGTGTTGATGGTCGAGAGGACTTCGTCGTCCTGTCCGCCGATGGGCATCGCCATGTCCGCGCTCCGCCCGGGTTCAGGGCTTGGCCGAAGCCAGCAGCACCGCATGCAGGTCAGCGCCAAAGGCGTTGACCTCTTCCATCACCGCCTTGTTGCGGCGCACCAGCCAGTTGTAGCCCAGCACCGCCGGCACCGCCACGGCCAGGCCGATGGCGGTCATGATCAGCGCCTCGCCCACCGGGCCCGCCACCTTGTCGATCGAGGCCTGGCCGCTCAGGCCGATCTTGACCAGCGCGTGGTAGATGCCCCAGACGGTGCCGAACAGGCCCACGAAAGGCGCGGTCGAGCCCACCGTGGCCAGCAGGGCCAGACCGTCTTGCAGGCGGCTTTGCACATGGCCGATCGCGCGCTGGATGCTCAGCGTGACCCAGGTGTTGAAGTCGATCGCACCGAGCATGCCGGTGTGCTTGGAAGCGCCCTCCAGGCCTTTCTCGGCGATGAAGCGAAAGGCGCTGTCGGCCGCCAGACCGTCGGCCGCCTGGCGCACGCTGCCCGCGCTCCAGAAGCCGTCCTGCACGGCCTTGGCCTGGCGCTGCAGCCGCGCCTGCTCGGCGAGTTTGGTGAAGATGACATACCACGAGCCCATGCTCATGAGCAGCAGCACCAAGAGCGTGCCTTTGGCCACCAGATCGCCCTGCGCCCACAGCGCCGACAGGCCATAGGGGTTGGCATCGGCGGCGGGCGCCGCAGCGGCACCCGCCTGCGCGAGCGCCGCGCCCGCGGCCAGCAACGTGGCGGCAAGACCCAGGCGCGCGGTCCGGATCGACAAGGTTTTGAACATCTGCAAACTCCTCAGAAAACGTTGAAGGCGCCCACTCATTCGAGGCGCCAGGTGTAGCGCATGCTGGCCCAGGCCTGCTCGGGCTTGCCGTCGACCGTGGCCGGCCGGAACTGGCAGCGCGACAAACCCGCGCGCGCCGCTTCGTCCAGGCGCTTGTAGCCCGAGGATTTTTCGACCTCGGACTGCATGACCTTGCCGTCCACCCCCACCAGAAAGCGCAGGTGCACCGTGCCCTCCTCCTCCAGCCGGCGCGAGGCGCTCGGATACTCGGGCTTTTCGCAATTCGCCGCGTTGACCACCGCCGCCGTGCGCGCCGGCTCGGCGCGCGGGCCGGGCGCGGGCGGCGCCGCAGGCG
>JACCED010542182.1_pt1 | contig 18083 bp, 10 predicted proteins | sample 7455021 | NCBI WGS metagenome assembly JACCED01 (sample SAMN15323456, study PRJNA562643) | freshwater metagenome | isolation source: river surface water | place: USA:Blue River Watershed | collected 2017-08-19 | reverse complement strand
GCCGAACTCGCTGTCGTGCCAACGCCGAATGCCATCAAGCGCGAGGGTGCATCGCGCAGACTCGATGTGACGTGCAACGTTGCAGGGCGTGCGCTGGGTGAAGTAGTGAAGGAAATCGAACAGCGCGTGGCTGGAGTCTCATTCAAGCCCGGTCATCACCCTGAGGTGCTGGGCGAATGGGCTGAACGGCAAGCCGCCCAAAGCCGTCTCGTGTGGCTGGCATGCGCATCGCTCTTGGGGATTTTCGCAATTTTGCTTTCCGACTTCCAAAGCATTCGTCTGATGTTTCTTGTCGGTCTCACGCTTCCTTTTGCTCTGATTGGCGGGGTGTTTTCTGTCTGGTGGTTCGGGGGAGGGATGCTTTCCCTCGGATCGCTCGTAGGCTTTGTGACTGTTCTGGGGATTGCCGCACGCAATGGGATTCTTCTAGTGAGCCACTACGAGTTCCTGCGGAAAAGCGAGGGGATGAGACTCCCTTTGGAAACTGTTATGCGGGGGAGCGAAGAAAGGATTGTCCCGATTTTGATGACAGCAGGCACGGCTGCGCTGGGTTTACTTCCTCTGGTTTGCAAAGGAGATGTTCCTGGGAATGAGATTGAGCGCCCTCTCGCGCTGGTAATCATTGGCGGGTTGGTGACGAGCACCGTCTTGAATCTTTTCATTCTCCCGTCCCTTTACGCCCGGTTTGCGTCCGGCGGTGTCTTGTCCGCAGAGGGACCGGAGGCATTGCAGATCAACAACCAGTGATTTGCGGTGGTGCCAGGCATTGCTGTGGTGCGATTTTTTGAGTTCCGTGATCGCAGGAGCCAGCCTCAGATGATTATACCCAAGTTTTTAGGCAAAAGAGGGGAGGGGGTAAGCCAACTTAACCAAGCTGATCCAGATGTTGGATGTCCACCTCGCAACTACTGATGGGCGTGAAATCGCGCTGAGCTGCGACACCCAACCCGAACGGGACGTGTGTCTGTTATTGGAGCACCTGAGGTTGACGCGCCTCCAAAAATCCACAGTCCAAATAAAGACGCGAATTCGAAGACCGTGTAGTGCCGACCTTTTAAAAACGAATGTTAAAAATAAGGCGGTTAGATCTTTTTGCCCTATCCAGTCCGCGAAGTCGGGCTAAAGGGCTCTCGGTACAACTCAGCTTTTATGCTTCTATTATTTCATTCAGCCCTTCGATTATTTGACTAAGCTCTTCTGGCGATACTCGGCCAATCTTGGAGCTTAAACGTAATACTGAAAGAGTGCGGATCTGACTAATCTTTGCCCATGACCGTTTCGGTAGGGATGGTAAGTTAAGCTCCAAAGTAAGCGGGAAGCCCGCTTTGGGTTCCTGGCTTGTGAGTGCGATAGCAATGACGGTTCCGGAGCGTTCATTGAAGACATCATGACTGAGAATCAGAACAGGACGTCTTCCTGATTGTTTGTGGCCTTGTGTCGGATCAAGTTCTGCCCAGACGATGTCTCCTCTTAATATTCTGGCCATTCGGAGAGTTCGTTCACGAGGCCTTCGTCAGCCATTTGTTGCTCTTGAATAGAATCAAGTTTGGCGCATTCCTGGGCGAGACGAGTGTGCTCAAGGCGTATAATCTTCTCTTGCACTGCAGTTTGAATGGCTTCGCTTCTGGATCGAAAGATGCGCCCGGCAACCAGCGAATCGAGTTTCTGGAGCAGGCGCTGGTCGAGCGAAATGGCCACTTTAGCAACCTTCATTCCATAGTAATACCAGTGGTACGACCGCTTGTCGAGGCGCGATTTTCCAGGAGGAGCCTAACCCTGGCCCGCCGCGCCCTGAACTGCCTATGGGGGCGCCGATTACGCGGTTTCTGTCGGAGGATTGTCCTTCTGCGCTGCGGCTTCCGCTGCAAGCTTCGCAGCAGCTGCGGCTTCGCGGTCTGCCTTGGCCTTGCGGTTTGCGGCTGCGCGTTTTTCGGTAATCTCGACAGCACGTTGATCGAAGTCCTCGTAGCGTGAACGCAGGATGTCGAATGACGATTTTTGCAGCACGTACACGTCGCAGTAGGTAAGCGCGCGGATGCTTGCATTCCTCTTGTCGCCTGAGACGAGGGCCATTTCACCGAACGGCGAACCTGTTGGCAGTGTCGCGACTTTGTTGTCTCCGACTAGAACCTCGGCAGAGCCGTTTGTGAGAAAGTACATGCAGGTGCCGAACTCGCCCTCGCGGATAATGTAGTCGCCCGGAGTGAAAGCCTCCGTGGTGAGCATTCCCACTACTTCGCGGATGAAGATCTCTTTAACTCCTTGGAAGAACTCCACCTTCTCGAGGATGTCCTTGTTCAGGTACACCAGCACGTCGATAGAAAGGGCGCTTGGAAGGGTGCCGAGCACTTCGGCGTCCGATACGTTTTTTCGCGACTCCCATAAGTACGCGTAATAATCGCGGACGCGGTCCTGCATTTCGAGAGGGAGCTGCTTGATCCGCATGAACTCGCCGATCACCTCGTTTCGGCTGTCGAACGCAGCTCGCGCCGCGTTGCTGTTGGCGATCAAGACTGGAATGTTACCGACTACGTACGCGTAGAACGCAACGCCGAGCACCTGGGCGAGAATCGTGAAATAAATCTGTTTGTTGCTGTCTTTACTGGGGCTGTAGTCCCCGTAACCGATGGTGGTGACAGTTGTGACAGTCCAATAAACCGACCGCAGGTAGGTGTCCCAGTGTGAGAGTTGTCGCACCTCCGCCTCCGCGATCACCTCTTCCACAAGTTGGTTATCCTTCCACACCCAGGCTTTCTTCGCGGGCGTGGTTTCAATTTCTGTCTGGGCCGCGCCAACAGCCCACCACCCTAGCGCAATGGCGTGCACGGCTTGAATGCCCCAGTACAACAAACCCTTCATCTGCACGATCGCGCGCGGCATCTGGAGGATGTGCTGCAGGTCGTGCAAAACCCCGGACACTTTGAATGTCTTGCTCAACGGTAGCAGCCGCAGTGCGAACGTCCAACCTGCGTCCCAGCTGTACACGTCTGCGAGATAATCAAAAGGGATTGCCGCTAGAATGTCCGGAATCATCCAGCCCTTCGCGTAGTGGGGCAGCACGTCCTTGAATTCGGTCAGCACGTCCATTTTGTATTTTCGGGTGCTGAAAAGATCGAGCAGCAGGTCCACGACCATCACGCCGATCATGGCCCAGTAAAAGGTGCCGTGAACGTCGTCGTGGGTGACGATGTGGTAGGACAAAAAGGTTCCGAACGCCAAGTTGGAGGGGACAAGGATGAGCCCCCAAAGACCGCGGAGTTTGCCGGTGTGACTGATGAGTTTCATGGCAGAAAATAAAAGTGATCCGGCAGGTGCAGCATGAATTGCGCCACTTGCACCGTGCGTGTTGCTTTTTTTGCGTTTACCCGCCCAGTCTGGGGCGGACTAGGAGCTTCGCTTGAATTTACTCTGGAGGCGGCACGAAAAGCAGGGGGGTAAGACCTGCCTCCTCCCAGTGGCCGCTGAACACCCTTGCCCCGCCCTCTGCGGTCGACTGCATCCACTCCGGACGCGCAACCGCGCCTTTCGGCAGGGCTACGAAGAACAGCTCTCCAGCGCCCCTCCAAGCGGGAAGGGTGCGGGACTTGCACCGGTTCTTGGGCCAGACCGTTTCGACAGAACCGGTCTCGAGCGTGAGGACGCGGACCGCATCGTCCTCACTGCCCACAACCGCAAGCCGTTTTCCGTCAGGGCTGGGCGCAAAGCTTGAGAGATCAGCGGGCAGCAGGCCCTCGGTGCATTTTATTTTGCGCATCGTTTTTTTGTCTCCAGAATTCTCGGCGATCACAAAAAAGCTGCTTTCCGAAGGAGCCGACGGAACGTTCGGGAAGCTAATCTCGATGCTCGCAAAAATCAGGCTGCCATCGGGCAGCACCCTGATCCGTGGTGCGTAATTTGAGCAAATTTGCGCGATTTTCATGGGTTCTGCCGCATTCCATGCATCCGCTTCCCTTGCGACCTCGATGCGGGTCACGGTGGACAGGTTGTTTTTGCCGGGCTCCCACTTTGAGTTTGGAGCCGCGAATATTACGGATTTGCCCGCCTTCTCCCACGCGATGCTCCCAACGACCGGCTGGGACGTGTTGAAAGGTTTCGCCCCAGCCTCAAGTGTGATGATCTGCAAAGTTCCCTCACGCACAAATGCCGCCGACCGACCGTCGGGACTCGGGCGAGCTTCTGAAAGCGCGTCAGCGGTGCATAAAAAACTTTGCAGATCCGCCGAATGACTCCCATCGAATCGCACGGCGAACAGTTGTTGCAGTCTGATCTGCCGGATCTCGGAAAAATCTCTTTCGAGCTGTTCCCTCTGTTTCTTTGGCGCTTTACCGATCAGTTTTTTTAAAGGCTTCGCCTGCGTGTGGCTGACACAAGCCAGGACCGCTGCGAGCTTTTCAGACGAGTCAATCCTCAGCGGCGCAAGGAAGCGGTCTGCAATCTCGTCAAAGCTGCCGTTGCTGGCCTCTAGCGCGCCCTCAAGAAAACCGATGAACGCGAGGGCCAACTGTTCAAGATTTGTTGCCTCTTCAGTGGAGAGCAGCGCGACAGCTTCTTTCCAACTTTCCGGATAAAGTGAGCGAACACCAATCAACCCGGATCCGTCAGGCAGCCATGTGGCGGAGGTGACACCGCCCGCGAGCGGTGTTGAGAGAACTCCCGCGGTGTCGCTCAGGCACAAGTTGCCCTTTAGTAAAACGGCAGCCTGTGCGCCGTCTGGGGACCACTCCATTTTCTCGAGAGTCTCGTCGCATCCGCTCAAGATCAACGCAAGTATCACCGACAAAACGGAGCGGGCGATCCGTAAGAGCGCATAGACGGGGGGAAGGGGAGTCATTTTTTTCGGGTGGCTTTGAGGCCGGACAAAAACGCGACCACATCGCGGATCTCAGCGGGCGAGAGAATCCCGAGCATGGGGGGCATCATGGACACCGGAGGAGTCTTGCTTGCAATCTGCTTCGATGCAATGGCTTTCGTGGCTCCATCAGCAAGCTTAAGCACCATTCCTTCACCGTCCTCCGATTCTATGGTTCCGCCTAATTGCGTGCCGTCGTTGAGTCCAACCGTAGTGAAGCCGAACCCCGGAGCAAGCTGCGCGTTCGGAAAAAGGAGCGACTCCAGAAGGTATGCGCGGTCTCTTTGTGCTCCGATGCTCATCAGATTCGGGCCAACGCCGCTGCCACCCTCGCTCAACGAGTGGCATGCGAGACAATTTGCCCCGAGATGATTTTGTACAAGATCCTTACCTCGGCTCGTGTCGCCGCCTTCGAGTAACTCTCCGTGCGCTGTTCCCTTCGCGGATGCAGTGTAGGCGCTGGCCAGATCACCCAACACGCGATTCGAAGCGCGGCGTGTTTCAAGTCCGTTAAACACATCGAGGCGGATTGAGGCCTCGCACTTTCCGTCTACCAGCATCCTGCCCAGCCGCTCGAGCACGGCATCGCAGGATGAGTGCGAGCCATTCGCAAGAAGCGTGATTACGTGCTGACGCTGCGGCAGTTTTCCCTTTTTAAGAATCGCATCCGCCCGTTCGGCAAGCGTTGCGGGTTCCTCGGGAAGCAGCGCTGCGAGGGCTTCCTGTTGAAGCTCCGGTGGGGAGGATTCCGAAAGCGCCGCCTGAAGGGTCTCTTTCCAAGGGTCTGTCTGCTTGTGCAGGCCAGCCATCAAGCGCATCGCTTCCGCGCGTAACGCTGGGAGCGCATCCTGTTGCGCGATGATTGCCGCGACCTGCTCTGCACGTGGTTTGAGCGCGTGCGCGATAACGATCTTGATTGCAGTCGTGCGCAGCTCCGGCTCAGTGAGAGAAAGGAGTGCATCCAGTTTCGCGTTCAAGATTGCATCGATCGGCTGTGTCTCGATCCGCCTCGCGAAACCGTCCACGCGGTCGAGCGTTGAGGGCTCTTTCCAAGCAAGGATGCTCGCAAGCGCTTCCTCCCTGTGCATCACCTTTGCCTCGCCGTTGAGCGCCAGAGCGAGCAAGCGCTCTGCATTTTGAGTTTTCCCCATCCGCAGATTCGCGTTGATCGCGCGAATCGCAACCGCGTCCTCCGCGGTATTTGCGACCGCCAGCTTGGCGAGCATTGGGAGCGCGTCCGCAATTCCATCATTGTCGTGGATTGCGCGTGCCGCCTCCGAGCGGATCGCGGGATCGGTGTCGTGCAGGTAGATGGAGATTCCGGTTGCGGATTGCCGTCGCATTCCCAGCACAGCAGCGAGGCGGACGGCATGCGAGGGGTGCTTGTGCTTGTCCGCCAGTTGTTCTGCAGTCGCGCAGCTCGCGAGCGCGGTGACGATCCCGTGCCTGAGCACTGGATCGCTAATCCCGCTTTGAGCGAGAGCGAAAAGCGCCTTCGTGGCAGTGGGAACCTTGAGCCTCGCGATCGCGCGGGATGCTCGCAGCCGGACGCGCGGAGACTTGTCTCCGAGCAGAGCGAGCAGACGTTCCGCCTCAGCAGGGCTCGCCACGGATTCGCCTAAAATCATCGCGCTCTGGGCACGCACCTCCGCCTCCTGCGACTTGAGCAACTCCAAAGCGGGGCGCACAGGCGCGGCCTTTCTCCGGAGCAATTGCCCGTAACCCCAGATGCCGTGCACTCTCGCCAGAAGCGAAGCTTTGCTGTCGCCGGCGACCTTCATCAGCGCACCGGACTCGTTTCTGCGCGCCATTTCAAATTGGGCTCCAAGCCGCACGCGCTGGTCGGCGTGTCCCAGCAAAGACGTCAACTCGGGGACTGGCCTGCCCTCGAATCCCGCTTTGAGCAAGGCGTGGGTCTGGGAGCGGACCGTTGCGTCCTTACCCGCGGGCGCGTCGATGCGCCACACAGCTCCCTCGCCGTCCAGTGGGTAGCCGCCGGACCAATCCGCGACCATCAAAGAACCGTCGGGATGCCAGTTCATGCCGATCCCGGTGATCCCTTTGTTGCACAAGAAAACTTGGTTTTGCGTAAACGACGCACCTGTCCGCTGCAGTGTGAAAGCGCGAAGGATCCCGGATGGAAATTCCGTGAGAAAAAACATTCCTCGCTGGTCGGGGCCGAGCGCCGTGCCCGGATCATGCTTGAATCCTGACGGGCCGTCCGTGGAAAGGCAGATCGGCGGCAGGTGGTACGCCGCCTGCCCATCCCACGCGGGCATCCAGAGCTTTTCTGCGGTCCAGAGCGTGCGGGCGCCCATGTATTGGTAGTTGCAACGCCATCCGCTGTCGCTCGCCTCCGGGATGTAAACAAGCCGCTCCTTTTCACCCTTGAAATCAGCATCGTTGTCGACCGCAATCAGGTCCCCGAAGTCGTCAAATGCAGGTTCCTGCGGATTCCGGAGTCCGTGCGCGTACACTTCGAAGTTTGAACCATCGGGCTCGGCCCTGAAAATGCATCCTTCATTCGGAACAAAGTAATGGCGGCCTTCTTTGGAGTGCGTGTTGACCCCCTTGTCCCCGATGCTCCAGTAGATGCGTCCGTCCGGTCCCACGGAAAGGCCGTGCATGTCGTGCCCGCCGTAGGCAATGTGCAGTCCGAAGCCGTGCGCGACCACTTCGCGCAGGTCTGCAACGCCGTCGTCGTCCGTATCCTTCAAACGCCAGAGGTCCGGCGCGATTGTCGCGTACACCCAGCCATCGTGGTAGAGCACGCCGGCGGCGATCCCGGTCACTTCGGTGTTAAATCCCTCTGCAAAGACCGTCATCTTGTCCGCAGTCCCGTCCCCGTCTGTGTCGCGCAGTTGATAAATCCGCTCACTGAAAACCGTCAGGTCCTTCCAATCAATCGAACCGTCCTTGTTGTGATCCTTCAGCCCGCCCCGCGGTGCGCGCAGTTTACCGGGAGCAAGAGACTCGCGTAGAAACGCCGATTTTTCCTCGACACTCTTCAACGCGACGTCGTTCGGGATCCACGCGGCATGCTCGCGGATATCGAGGTCGGCTGCTTTACGCCGCGTTGTTGCTGACACGTAAACACGTCCTTGAGGATCCACGGTGCAGGCCACTGGATCGGGCACATTGAGCGAGCCCGACCACTTGTGAAACGTCAGGCCTCGCGCAGGACCTTCCGTATTGGCGGGCGCCTGTGCGGCGGGTGGTTCTGCGGCGTGAATGCAAAAGACAAGGGGTGCTGCGAAAAGCAGCGTTGCGGTGAATGCCAGCAGTTGTGGAAAGCGGGGCTTGGGGTGCGTCGTCATTGCAGAGCTTAATCAAACTGCAAGCGCAGGCATGCATCAAGGCGGATCCATCCGGGGCGTTGCGACTGGAGCCGCTCTCGGACACTTTGAAAGGAATCATTGATGCTTGAGTAATACCGGCCACTGGTTCTTTGTTGGCACGGGCATTTACTCAGCAGTTTTCGACACAGTCACACAGGATCGACACAGTCATATGGCATTAAAGGCGACAATCAACAAAGCCACCCTCGAAATTTCCGATCTGGACCGACAGGTCTACCAAACCCACAGCATCGTCATTGCCCAGCATCCTTCAGAGAACAATGAGCGGATGATGGTGCGCCTCCTGGCTTTCGCGCTCAACGTTCCCTCCGACGACACACGCGGGCCTCTCGAGTTCGCGAAGGACATGTGGGAGCCCGATGAACCGGCGCTTTGGCAGAGAGATTTGACCGGAAAAATGTTTCACTGGATCGAGGTTGGTCAACCGGAGGAAAGGCGCATCACCCGGGCATGCGGTCGTTCAGAGAAAGTGAGTGTTTACAGTTTCGGCACCAGCACCTGGTGGGCGGGAATCAAGAACAAGCTCACCCGTTGCGAGAATCTCAATGTCTGGCAGATTCCGCCCGCGGATGCGGAGGCGCTCGCGTCGCTTACGGAGCGCACGATGATCCTGCAGGTCACCGTTCAGGATGGCGCCGTGTATGTCGGCGATGGCACGCGCTCCATCGAGGTGACTCCTGAGCGCTTGTATGGCGAATAACTCGTCCGGGTTTTCGCAGGGCTACATGGCTAGAAACTCCGTCTGAACCCCGTCGTGAACATTCGCGGGGCGCCCACGCCTGTCGTTCCCGAGGCATCAAGGCGTGTTTGGATTTCGCGATCGAACGCGTTTTCCACCGATACAAAAACATCCAAATGCCTCCCGATGCGCTTGCTGATGCGCGCATCGAGTGAGACGTAGGAACTGAGCCGGTACTGGTTTGCGTCATCGTCAAACTGACCTCCTGCGTAGCGCAGGGTGGTGTTCCATTGCCATGATCCATGTTCGCCTCGGAGCCGCAGGTTTCCTTGGTGGGTTGGAACTTGAGGAAGCAGACGGCCTTCGAGCCCGGGCTGCACCGTGCATCGCTCCACTCTGCTACGTGTGCAGAGCCACCCTGCATTCAGGGTGAGTCCGTAAGGGAGATCCTGTTCGACTCCAAACTCAATGCCGCAGACCGAGGCGCGATCGACGTTTTCGCGCCTCAATCCCGCGCCGCCTTTTTGAATAACGCCCCAGTCGGCGTAGGTGCCTGGTCCCTGCACGATCGTGAGATTCGCAATCGCATCAGTCATCTGGTTTGCAAACGCACGTATCCGGCAGCGTGTTTGGTCCACGGGCCTGTATTGCAGGGCCCATTCCGTGCCGAGGTTTTTTTCGGGCTCCAATTCGGCGTTGCCGATCGTGATGTCATTGCGGTAACGGAACGGGCGGTAGAGTTCGTTGAGCGTTGCATTGCGCACTCCAAAGTAGGCGGAAGCGGTCCATTCGACTGTTTTTGATGGAGCCCACTTGGAGGCAAGACTCAGCTGGGGGTTGATGTGTGTTTTCTCAGAAAAATTCCGCTCGGCAGTCGTGGAGCCATCGCTGATCTTCCATTCGCGCAAAGAGCCGGAGTGATCCGTCTGGATGTCCATGCGCGCGCCTGTCTCCAGCTCGAATTCGGTGTTCGGGCGCCACGTGTCATGGAGAAAAAATGCCGCGCTCGATTGGCGGCCGCCCGTCTCGCGTTGCATTGTAAATGCGCTTCCACTGTGCTTGAAGCGTTCCCGCGTAACACCTTCTCGCGCTGTGAGTTCCACGCCGGTCCGAAGCTGATGCGTTTCCCCAATTGGAACGCGGAAGCGTTGTATCCATCCCCATTGGTTTGAGGGAACCGCGAACTGATCAAGGCTAGGAGTCTCCGACCGACGGTCTGGTGTGACACTTGTAAACAGGCTCTCAAAGTCGCGCTTCTGCGCAAAAAGAATTGTCTCGGCAGCCCAGTCCTGGGGGCTCACCTCGCGTGTGATGCGCATCGACAAATCAAGGGCGTCCCCGGAGTTCGTGGCCAGCGGGGTACCATTTCCACGGGCCTCCTTCGAGCCCTGCGCTCGTAGGGTGAGCTGCCAGTCGCGCGCCTCTGAAAACGCATGGCGCACACCGGCGTCAAAGCTTTGTTGCATGGAATCGGCGCGAATATCCACAGGCCCGCGTGTGGTTTCGCTGACGACGCGGTACCCGCGGAAGTCGGACTCATGGACGGTCCCGAAAATTCGGGTCCGTGCGTTCTGCAGATCAGTGGCGAATGACAGTCCGGCCTGGTGCCTGAGACGGTTTCCGGCTGCCGCCTCGATTTGAGTGAACGGTGCGTCCGTCAGCACGCGGGAATCCAGCGCGATGACGCCTCCAAGCGAGGCGGTGCCCCACGGACTCACTCCGCCGCCGGGGATCATTCGCACGCTGGAAAGCGTGCTGGGCAGAAAACGGTTCCAGCCGATCCATCCTCCAAACGGATCGTTGAATGGCACTCCATCGACCAGGAGCACAGAGCGGCTCGCCCCGTTCGGCCCGACGTTTCCGAGGCTCACGCCCTGCGTGGTGGGATGGGCTGCGATGCTGTCGGTTCTGCGAAATAGACGGAACCCCGGAGTGTCTCGCAGGATGTTGTCCAGCGTGCGCTGAGGGGCGCGATCGAGCGCGTTTGCCGATAAGAGAATTCCGCCGTTGGAACTTGCAGCGCTCTTCGCTGAAAACGGACTGCTCCAGACGGTGAGGGGCGGCAGCTGGTAACTGCCCTCCGCAGGCTCAGAGAGACTCGCCGAGGCAACGCCGGTCCCAGTGTCGACTCGGTCCTCGGCGGCGCAAAGCATCGGGTGGAGCAGCGTGCATGAATACAGCGTGAGTGTGCACAGCCTCAGGGCGCGAGCAATCCTGCGACCGTCCTTGCAAGAAATGGCGGGCTTAGTGCAGTCGGCGGGAATGTGGCTGGTGGGGGATGGCACTCACGCAAACTGTGTCACGGCAAACTGCGAAAGTCAGCCTCTGAGGACGAGGCATCGCTTAGCGCTTCGTCGCAAGACCGGCTACGCGCCAAAAAAACGGGTCTGGCAGTGGTTGAGTTTCCGACAAAAGCAGGGTGTACTTCGAGCGATGAAGTTACTCGTTAAAGTCTTGTGCACCTTTGTTGCGCTTCTCGGATCGCCCTCGTTGCTTTACGCTCAGGGGGTGAGTGCGCAGACAAAAATCAAAGTCGCCTGTGTTGGGGACAGCATCACGCAGGGCGTGGGAGCCAAGAGCGCAGATTCATATCCGTCGCAGTTGCAGCGTCTGCTGGGCGATCTGTACGAGGTGAAAAATTTTGGAAACAGCGGGTCGACCATGATCCGCTCCGGGGACAGGCCCTACCAGATGCAAGTGCAGTACAAGGGCATGCTTGAGATGAAGGCCGACATTTACGTGGTGAAGCTCGGCACCAACGACACAAAACCGCACAACTGGGTGAAGCGCGCGGAATTCAAGCCAAGCGCCCACTCGCTCATCGACGCGATTCGCGAGGCGAATCCCAAGGCTGTGGTGTTTGTCTGTCTGCCGGTTCCCGTATTTCCCGACAACTTCGGCATCACCGATGATGTCATCAAAAACGGCGTGATACCGCAGTTGAAGGAGGTCGCTGCGGAAAAGAAGACCCATGTGATCGACCTTTACGCCGTGCTTGAGGGCAAACCGGAGATGGTGCCTGACCGCGTGCATCCCAATAGCGAGGGGTACACCTTGATCAGCGGCGCGGTCGCAAAAGCGATCAGGGAGATTGCAAGCCCGTGAGGACTGTTTGCGGTGACGCGAAGGGCGGCCAGCAATGAAAAATCCGGCTCAGGAAAAGCTCAGGGAGCACTACCAACTCCTGCGAAAACTGGACCCTGCGACATTGTGGAGTCGCGAGGTCACAAAGTTCAATAGCGCACCGGCGAGGGAACGCATGCAACTCGTTTCCGTCGTGCGCGCCGTCGGTGTCGTTTTTAGCGAATCGGGGTCGCGCGGGGAAAAGGAGCAAGCCCGCGCGTGGTTGACGTCTTTGTTGGAAGATCCGGAAGAAAAAATCCGGCGCTACGCGATGGTGGCGCTTCCGAAACTGGGCGGCGGCGAGTTCGGGGAGTCGAAGTTGTTGAAGATCCTCGAAAATCCAGCAAGTGAGCGGGAAGACAAGTTTGTCGCCCAGACTCTTGAGCGTATAGGGGGCGAAGAGACTTTGCAGCGTACGGCCTCCGCCGGTCAGGGAAATCTTGCGGAATCCACGCAGAGGTTGCAGGCAAACATCGCGAGGAAGCGCGGCGACGGTTCGCTCGAATTCGGGCGACGTCTGGCGGACCCTGCGCATGCCCTCGTGAATTTAGAGTGCCGCAGCGGCCTTGAACCTTTCGTGCTCGAGGAACTCGCGCAGTGCGCGGCACTGGTCGGTGTTTTTCGGGTGATACGCAGCGGTGGCGGAAGAATTGAGCTCATGGCGCAAAAGCCTTTCGCGCTGCGCGACGTCTTTGCGCTTCGTTGTTTCAGTGAAATCCGTTTTCCGCTCGCAGAACTTCCCCCGCTTCCAAAAGCTGGCGCGCCTTTGGAGGCTCGCGTGCTCGCGGATCTCATCGCGTCCGATGCCGCATATCGAATTGTGCATGCCTTTACGTCGGGGCCGGTGCGTTATCGCTTGGAGTTCGCCTCGCGTCAGGCCGATGTTGCGCTGGTGCGGGACATCGCGCGAAAAGTGTACGCCGCGCGTCCGGAGCTGCTCAACGATCCGCGCGAGGCGCTTTGGGAGGTTTGCGTGCGGGAATCCGCCAAGGGCATCCGAGTCGATTTGCGTCCAAGGGTGCGTCCTGATCCGCGGTACGCATACCGGCTTGGGGACGTTCCTGCGGCGTCTCATCCGCCGCTGGCTGCGGCCATGGCGCGTCTTGCTGCGGTCGGGAAAAACGAGCGGGTGTGGGATCCGTTTTGCGGCTCGGGTCTTGAGTTGGTGGAATGCGCTCTGCGGGGGGAGGTAGCCGAGGTGTTTGCATGCGACTTGAGTCTGGATGCGATCCGCGTTGCGGAAGCGAACATGCGTTCGGCAATGGAGCAGCAGCGCGTTCCTCGCATGCATTTCGCGGTTTGCGATTTTCGAGACATCTCCCAGTCCTCGGCGATGTCAGGCCTGCGGGATTTGAGTCTGATTGTGACCAATCCTCCGCTCGGAAAGCGCGTGCCGATTGCAGATTTGCGGGTACTGATCGGTGCGCTCTTCGACGTCGCGCGAGCGCGGTTGCGCGAGGGCGGCCGTTTGGTCTTTGTGAATCCGCTCGAAAATCCAGAAACGCGGCAAGGCTTGCGTCTTGAGGCGCGGCACAAAGTGGATCTCGGCTTCGCGCATTTTCATCTCGAAAAATACTCCAAGCGCTCCCGCTAGGAATTGTGAGCGGGCGAGATGCATCCGCGCCGAACCCTGGGACCGCGCAGCCCCAGCTGCGCATCAGCTCGGGGTTCACTAACGATGTGGCGCTGCAGTCTTTGGGTGTGTGTCCCGAAGCCATGAAATGACCACGAAGCGCAACTCAAGCTGCGCAGCCTTGATGTCACGCCTCAGAAACCTCACCCCACCTGCGCGTCGCCGCCGAGTGCGACGATTTACTGCGTCAGCTGCTTGAGACGGATCCTGCGGTATTCCATTTGGCCCCGGTCGCCCTCGAGTCCGATGGGGCCCGTCGGTGGAACCTTCATATCTTCCGTGAGCAGTTCGCCATTGCATTCTGCGCGGGCCACTCCGTCTTTAACGGTGACCACAAGCTCGTTCCAGTCGTGAACCTTGTAATTCTTCAAATCTTTGTAAGGGCCGGCGATCGGGTAGTCGCGGCATTGCAGTTGTGGTTGCCGGATAAAGACGCCGCTGTCCGCATTGGGCGCTGCACGGAACTCGAGTTTTAGTACGAAATTCCCATCGAACTCCTTGGTGGTCCAGAGCTGCTGAATCTTGCGACCTTCCGGTGGAGTCGCAACGACGAGACGTCCATTGATCGCGCGGTAGCGGTCATCATTGCTTGCAGTCTTGCCGTCGAAATTGACCGGGCTGGGTGTCTCGACAAAAACAGGGGCATCGGGCTTTGGGTTGGCAGGCTTGTTGCGCGGCGGCGTGGCGCGGAACCCCCAACCGGTCAGGTCGCGCCCGTTGAAAAGGCTCACGAATCCAGCCTCGGGCTGGAACGTGTCGGGCTCTTTGTCCAAGAATCCCAATGTCGCAAAAATGGTGCGGAGAGCACCTGCCCAGCGCGCGTAACCGTCGGGGTTGAGGTGCAGCAGGTCGGGGAACCACTGCGGCATGGCATCACCTTCCGCATTCGCAAAAAGAGACCATGTATCAACCACTGTCACCTGCGGGTCGCCTTTGACGGCTGCCTCATACAACGCGTTCACTGCTTTGATTGTTGCCGCAGGCCGCTTTTTCTGTTCGGAACTCGGGAACATGCGGCACAGCACGATCGGCACCTTGCTATTGTGAGCTTTGATTGCTTTGAGAATCTTCTCAAAGTTTCTGCCGATCGCATCGGCAGGAACCTCCACCTCGATGTCATTCGTACCGAGCAGCAGCACGATTGCCGAAGGATTCAGCGCCAGAACGTCCTCCTGCAACCGGATGAGCATCCCGCGCGTTGTATCGCCGCCGATACCGCGGTTGGCGAGTTTCATGCCTGGAAACGCTCCCTTGAAATCATTGCCCCAGCCTTGGGTGATTGAGTCTCCAAGGAAAACAACAGCACCCTTGTCCGCATCGATTTGCGTGGCCCAGGCGCTGCGGGACTGCTGCCATCTTTTGACGTACCCATCGTAGCGTCTGAGCGCGCCTTCACCAGGCAGGTTGGTCTCGTCTGTGGGCAGCGCCCACTTGTCTGCGCTCACCTTGGAGTCGGCCGCGGCAACTTTTCCAACGCTCAAAAGGTTGGCAGTTGAAAAGAGGACGGGCGCCGTCAGGATCAAACGCGTCGCAAGCAACGCACAGGGGAGGGAGGAAAGCTTCATCAATAGGAGTCTACGGGGGATTCTCAGCCGGTGGCGATTTCAAAGAGCATGCAACTTTGGCTCCGCTGTCGAACCCGAGCACGGGGGCGGCTTGTGCGCTCGAAAATCTTTGGCGGGATCTGAGTTTGTGCGCCTTATCTGTAAGTGAACTGCACGGTGGCCTCGCAGTCCGCCTCTGCCACTGCGCGAATCCAATACGCGCCGAACGCCTCGTCGAAGGTGTGGACGAGCTCCTTGGTCGGAGCCACCAAGAAGCGCTGGTACGGAACCCAAAGTCCGGTTCCGTCGATGTCCGCTTCGAGGCGGATGGCCACGGGTGCATTCGCGGCATGCGAAAGCACGACCTCCTTGTGGTCGTAGCCGCTCATCAAGTATGCGTCTGATGGGACGCCCGCCTGCACCGCGCTCTTCCGCCAAGGGCCTCCTGGGCCCCTTGGTTTTCCGAGCTGCCACAAGTCGTCGATCACTCCAGCCCAAACCCGCACGTTCTTGTCCGGACTTTCAAAAATCCGCGTTGACTCAGCAACGCGTGGATTGATTTTTCCTGTGATCAGCATCAGCCCGAACTGCGAGGCATAGTCGTGGATCTCAAGATTGTGTGTCGCGATAGGACGGATTTTCGCAAGGCCCTGCGCGTTCCGCGCGGGCAGCTCGAAAAACGTGCCTCCCACGTTGAGCAGATCGCGTTCGGTCGCCACCTCACGGCACAACCGCACCGGCGCTGCACTTGTTTCCGCTGAGCTTTTGGCAGTGCTGCTTGCTGGAAGATTTGTCGAAATGCCGCTTGGAAGACGGTAGCGTTTTCCGTCCTCCTCGATCACAATCGATGCTTCATCGGTGTGGATTGTTTTCACCGCAATCGGAGCTCCTGCGTCGACGGATTTGCGCAGGTCTTGGTTCTCGACAGGGCGGATCTGGAGCGCCGCGTCCATTTCGTAAAAACCTCCGTCCGGTACGGATAACCCGATTTTCTGGGCGCCTAAGCTCCGCAGATGTGCAGGCTGTGGGGTCGTCCCCGCTTTTTGCTGCACGGCGATTGCAGGCGCAAAGTCGTTGAAGAGGTTTCCATTTGAATCCTGTCGCTTGTCCCGGTTTCTGAAATGGAAACTCGCGCTCACTCCATTGATTGGATCCTCAGCGACAAGACGGATCCAAGCGGCGTTTTGCGATGCCGGGAATGTGTGTGTGATGCTGCCATTCGCCGGAACAGTGATGAGCGAGCAGGTGCGCCATGTGTTGTTTCCTGCGTCATCCGTTTCGATGCGAATCCGGGCCGGCTGGCTAGAATGATGCGTGAGGTGGAGCATTCGCAGATCAAAGCCCGAAAAAAGGAACGGCTCGCTGTGGTCGCCGGCTTGCACGTCCTCGCGCAGCCATACGGAGCCGCGTCCAATCGCGGGTCCCAGATGCGAGAGATGCGCCGGCGGGACAAACCACAAGTTTGAGTTGGATTGCGGCGGGGTGGCGTGCTCGTTTTTGAATGAGCGTTTGTTCAGGAACTCCGATTTCGCCGAATCATCACACCCAAAAACGACCCGGTCCCGCCAGCGCGCAAAGTCGCCGATCACGCGGAGATAATTCGATAGCGGCGCAATGCCCCCGCTCCTAGCCCGGGAGAAGTCCCTTGGGAACCGCCAGAACGCACCGTGCATGGTCATGAGCAAGTCGGCTTCGCCGATGTCGCGGATCCGCGGCCACTCGGTGTTCCAACCGTGCGCTCCATCATAGGAGTGGCTCGCCTTTGGCAACCGGTACGAGTGCCATTCGCCTTTTTCGAGCAGCATCAGGAGAAGCGATTTTGCATCCCATCCCAATGCCCATACCGGATCCGTGTCCGGATGCGCGTTGCCTTCGATGCCGCCCGGACCGGTGATTTCTGTGAACTGGTTGCGCCGCACCAACTGCCAGTCCCCGCCGCCGTTCCACCACGCCAGCGCTCCCGAGGCGGTTGTCGGGTCCTTGAGCGCCTTTTCTCCATGCTCGCCGTTGTTGGAATACATCAACCGGCCCTGTCCCGAATACAGTCCCTTCCCGTGGTAACCGGGGAGTCCGCTCATGACCGATGCGAGCGTTTCCGGCGTGACTTTATCGGCGTATTTTCCGCCGGTCGCACCGAGGTTGCCGTCGCGGATTTTTGGCGTGACAGCCATGGAGTGCACATCGACCTCGTACAATCCCTCCTCCATGGTGGCAAAGTACACTTTCCCGCGCGGATCACTCAAATGCCGGGCGGTACCCGTGAGGCGGCCGAACATTTTTGTGGGGGGAATCACCCGAACATTGCGCTGCGCATCGATCAGGTATGGCCCGATGATGAGCTGGTTGCTCTCGCGGTGGATCATCCGGTTTGCAGGCGTGCCGCCTACGCTCTCGGGGCGGATGATTTTTTGGAGGTCTGGCGTGATTTCGTATAGTTTGTCGGAGGATCCGAAGGGGAGGTGTGGTCCGTAGGAAATCACCCACAAACGGTCAGCCCACGGCACGACGGCGCCCGTGCCGCATTCGCCCTCTTGGTTGGAGAATCCGAGATGGGGGTAGACGCCCGACACTTCAAGGTGCGGCGCGGCCGGGGCTGCACAAACGCTGAGCAGCGCGAAAAGCATCACTTGCAGAGCATTGGGGCGAAACGGTTTGCTGGAATTCATGGGGCGGTTTGTCTTGGATGCTTCGGGAGGGGCGGGCTAGGGGGCGGAGCTTTGCGGACGCCGCCGATGGCCCTTGCCGCTGGAAGGGTGGGGTGCGTCGCATTTTTTAAAAGCTTTTTGCAATGGGCAGGGGGGGGCTGCGTTGGCTTCGGGCGGCTTCAGTTGAATATGCCTTTTGCATTCAGCGGGAAGCTTCGCTATTGAGAGCGTTTCTACTGAATGAAAGTCCG
>JACCED010297019.1_pt1 | contig 18097 bp, 16 predicted proteins | sample 7455021 | NCBI WGS metagenome assembly JACCED01 (sample SAMN15323456, study PRJNA562643) | freshwater metagenome | isolation source: river surface water | place: USA:Blue River Watershed | collected 2017-08-19 | reverse complement strand
TATAAAAATTTAGAACAAGAAATCAAAAATCAAAATGCACAATTAAACCAATTGCGTATTGAAAGATCCAAATTAACAACGGACATTACAACCTATTTAAAATCGTCAAATTCAGCCTATGTATGGGATGGATCTAAATATGAATATACCGAATCAAATCAATTCCCATCATTGACATTCTCCTACGTGCAAACCTGTTTAGAAGAATTAATCGCGGATAAATCGCAAGTAGAGAAAATAATGGATCATTTAAAATCGCGTCGTGTTGGTAAAACAGTGGTGGATTTCAAACAAATAAAATTGAATTGATCTGATCTGATCTGATCTGATCTATAAACTAGTTATATCATATTTGAATGTTTTCTCAATCAATAAATATATAAAATTATCTTATATTTTTTTTTAATATTTAAATAAAAATTAAATTTTAAAAAACAAAACAAAACAAAACAAAATACAAAAAGAATCATGACATCTGAATGGACACCCCAATTTAATATGAATCGAGATTATATCTTCTACAGGCAATCTGGTGGAGAAGGTTTAAAATCGGTTTATGCAAATAAAGATTTATTTTTAATAAATGATGATGATGATGATGATGAAAACAATAACAACAAACAACAAAAAGGAGGTGGAGCCAGTAAGAAAAAATTATTAGGTATTCCGGTTGGACTTGTTGTTCAGAGTGAAGAAAAAAGCCCGACAAGAACTGCCTTTGAACAAATATCCGTGAGGGTAAGAGGGCCTGTAGGAGAATCTATGATGGAGAAATTGGTTAAATCAGTGATTCCTTCGTCGTCGACTTCGTCTTTGTTGTCGACTCCGTCTTTAAAAAAGAAACCAGAATCTGAACAAAAACAAAAACCTGAACAAAAGAAAAAAAATGTGCAAACCAGAACAAAAACATTAAAAATGGAGAAAATGGAGAAAATGGAGAAAATGGAGAAAATGGAGAAAACGGAGAAAAAGGAGAAAAAGGAGAAAACTAAGAAGAAGAGAAAGTCTCAATAATTTTCAGGGTTGTTTTATATTTTGATCCAATCGTATTTGCCATGGAGGCTTCCGAATCCGTGTTCAACGGAATTCATATTTTCGATGATACTGTCGAGTTCGCTGAAAGTGGATTTCGTTTTACTGATTTTGGACTGGAAATGTTCAGCAACAACAGCGGTTTGTTCGGTGCCACTATTTGTGATATTATTGGAAGAAGCAAAGGTGGCACCGCCGTATCCAACCCCGAAATTGTCGGTGAAACTTTTGCCAGGTTCATTGTATGCATTTGTCCCGTAAGATGCAATATAATTTTGATAGACACCCTCTACAGGATAATCTGCTGGATAGGTTAATAAATAGGTTCTGAAATCGTCGACTTTAGCGTCATTCCAATCGGGAGGAATGATTGATTTGAATTTTTTGTCGCGAGGGGAATCGCTGGAAGAAGAAAGATAATTGCTGAATTGGCGGGAGAAATTGACGCCGAATAAAAAGTTCAATACATTTGCGCTGAATAAGATGGTGAACGATGCCCAAATTAACATTTCAAACATCATGACGGTGAATGATTTGCTAGAGGTATTTATGAAAGGTGTACCTGTAAGGAGCAGTATTCCATAAAAAATGAAAATGAAAACGACGAGACCAATTAAACTGGAGAGGTCGAATAAGTGGTGTTTGACGTAAGAACTGAGTTCGTCATAAGTTGAGGCGTCATCTTTTGTTCGATGGTAAACAGAAAAAGTGTATATGAGGAAACTGGACCAAAGAATGACTTCAAGAATGAGGAGAGTTAGACAATGGATATTGTTTTCGGCGACTTCGGTGGGGGTGGACATGGGGGTGCCCATGATGGAAAAGCCTGTAGGGGATGAAGCTAAAACAGGTTTAGTGATTGAAACCAGTGATTCTTGAATCCCCGATCCGAGACTTTCGAGACTGATACGTACGATATAGAACATGAGGAAAAAAAGGGTCAAGAACACAATGGTATAGAAAATATTGTTGGCAGTAAATACTTTAGTCGTCATATAATTCATGTTTCGATTAAATTCGTCTTTGAAAAAAGATGGTGGTGGTTTTGAAGAAGTTCCTGTTCCTGTCGTAGGAACTTTAGATCCAGATGAATCAATGATGACACTTGAACTGTCTCTAACATAATTTCTATTTTTTCCCATTGAGTATAAATCGAATGTTTTTTTTTGTGTAAATTATTTTTTATCTGATTTAATTTTTTTTTTATTTTATTTTAATTTAATTTAATTTTATTATGTTATAATACGTATACATAAAAGTTTATTCACGTCGTTGATAAAATAGACAATATGCATAGGGAGTGACAATTTGAGATGTATCCTCTACAGGGATGATATCACTATCGTTACATAAATGCCATTTGCCTGTAAGGGAATGTTTGACAAAGGATGTATAATGACCGCCCATGACGTTGCCGGTGTGATTGCAAATGGCAAATAAATCGTAAATGTATTTTTCGGGGCTATATCCGACAATAAAGGGTGACAAATCTAATTCAATCAGGGGAATATCAATGAGTGTTTGCGTTTTGACGAAATGGCCGGCGGCATTTGCGTGGAACCGTTTTAAATCGATGACCAAAACGGCAGGGAGACTCCAAAATTTCATTTGTCTGGTTGCGTCCATTTTGGTGTCGGTTTTGGAATTATGCCAGCCGACAAGGGGTTCGGGGGAGCAAAAATGTTGGAAACAATCCTGTAGGGAAATTGTTTTATTATTGGATGATGGGATGGGTAGATCGAGGATGAAAAAGGGTTCGGGACAAACGCTGAGGACGGAGGAAAGGTTGTTGTTATCTAAAATGGAACTGACGGTGATGCCGTAAAACATGTCGATGAATTCGGAATATTCTTTGGAATACATGCGTTTGATCATTTCGAAACAGGTGATGGCAAGTAGGTCGGTGTCATCTTGGGGTTCGCCGTTGATTTTGATATTTACAGGGCGTTGGATGGCTTCATGGAAACATTCGAATAAGAAAATAAGGAATTCCGGCATATCGTTTTGGGCGAATCCGGTGAAAATGTCTTTGTGTTTGAGACCGGCCACTTGTTGGATGGTGTTCAGGAATTTTTGTGGTCGAACCACTGCCCCCAATTTGGAATTCCACAGTGTTTTTCGGAGATCATCGTATTGTTGTAATACATGGGATGCATATTGGTTTTGTCGGAGTTTTTGCCTGTAGGATCCAATATTTAGGAATTGATTTAATCTGGGGATGTGTAGGAGTGATTGGATACAGGCATTCATAAAACAAGTATTACCTAAATTGTATAAACCGGCCAGGCCATAATTTTTTCCATCATCAGGATTCATTTTTTATTTTGAGAATTTTGCGAAAAAATAAAAAATGGCATAAAAGAATGCAGTGACGAGCATGAAAGCGATGATCGTAAATCCCAGAAAACGCAAAAGTAGGAGGAGTTCACTTTCATCAACGTCCTCGGGTTCAGCTTCAGCTTCAGCTTCAACTTCATTATAAGGATGAATATAAATGTAAATATCTTTAGCCATGGGAATTAATTTTGCTTCAGGAAGATTATTCGTATTCATTTTGTTTTTGCTTTTTTTTTGGAACATTAAAAAAAAAAGGCTGGAAATTTAGAATTTGGATTTGGATTTAAATAGAATCTGGAAATAATAACGAAAATAAAAATAAATATAAATATAAAAAATTCCAATTTAGAAAATAGAAAAAAAAAAGGAAAAAAAAAGGAATGTTCCAAGATCCTCTGCAACAAAATCAGAATCAGAATATAAGACAACCACGTAGAAGACGGAATAATAATAATAGAAACAATTCAGCAGTACAAGATTATAGAAATCATGTAAATGCATATATACAATTAATTGAATCACATCGTCAATTTGTGGTATCGACGAATAATTTTTTTGTAAGTTGTGAATACAATTTACGTCAAATTTTATATCATGAAAACCCGTTATTATTCTTACAAAGACAACAATATAGTTATAGGAATGAGCAACAGCAGCAGCAGCAGCAACAACAGTATCCGAATTCATTTAATTCATATCCTTATTATGCGTATCCACAACCGCAACAGCAACCGCAACAGCAACCTCAGCCAAATCCTTTTACTAATCGGGGGCTTTCCAGACAACACGTAGTCGGTTTAGCAGATTTTTTGAACACCACAGTAACAATATCCCCTACAAGCACCCAAATTAACAACGCCGTTGAAGAGATTGCCTATAGGGAAATTGTCAATCCATTGAATACAGTATGTCCTATTATGATAGAACCGTTTGGCAATGATGAAATTGTTTGTCAAATTCGTTATTGCAAGCATGTTTTCAAAAAACAACCATTAATGCAATGGTTTGCAGCAAATGTTCGATGTCCTGTTTGTCGTTATGATATTCGTGATTACAGAAATAATAGGGAACAAAGACAAGAAGAAGAAGGGGAAGGAGAAGGAGAAGAAGATGAAGAGGAGGGAGAAATTACATTTGATGCGCAAGGTGCAGTAAATACGCAATTACCTCCTTTAAGAACACGATTTGATATACAAACAGCAGGGATACCTGTAGAGGCAACATCGTCATCGTCGTCAACAAATGAATTAAATGCTGCGATGGAGAATTTAATTCAGCAATTATTTACGTCGAGTGCATCATCGGATGATACAATTGCGGGAATTGATTTATCGGGAAATTTAGTGTTTGAATTTGATTGGCCTTTACCGTCTGCATCTCGTTTTACGGGTTCCGACGCATCTCTTTCTAATCCTTTTAACCGATGATTTTTTGCCGCTGCCGCCAGTTTTTTTTTGTTGTTGTTTCTTTTTTCCCTTTTTCCCTTTTTTTTTGTTTGAAACGGATTCATAGAAAGATTTCAAGGCAGGAACTTCGCGATCACCGTTTTTATAATAAACATAAACCATTTTTTTATCGACAGATGGTTCAGGAATCGCGATTGTCGGGTATCCCTCGATATCCATTGGTGATTGACGGGTAAATGGTAAACTATCTAAAAAACGGTCTTCAATATTTGCGATTGAAAGATTATTATCTTGTTCAAGTGTTTGAATTGCTGGTTTCAAACTTTCACAATAAGGACAACCAGGTTTTAATACAAATACTAAAACTCTTTCCCTATTTGCATCCATTAAATGATTTGATAAAGATTCCCCCACCATTTGAGGATTTTGTGTAGATGATGTAATGTTGTATACTACCATTTTAATAAAAAAAAAACTTTTTTCTTTTTTTTTTTAATTAATTGATTTATATGAATTAGAAAAAATATAATGAATATATAAATTATATCAACAAAAAATAAATAGATAATACACCTATTAGAAATCAGAATTCAGAATTTTGAAAAAAAAAATATATATAGAAAAAAGATGGATTGGCGAAATTCGTTATTGTTTTTTGAATTTTTGATATTAACTTTTTTATTGGGACTTTATTTTATGACAAATTACAATGTAATCACACCCATTAACGAAGAAAAAGAAAATTTCAATAACATGGACATGGGCATGGACAATACATTTACCGCATGTCCTGATGTGTTGTTGCAAGTAGGAGCCAAATTTTATTTGTACAACAAAGATCAAAAACAAACCCCGGGAATCAATCCGATTATATTTGACAGTTTAGAAGAATATACCAAATTCATCGATTGGCAACGATCCAAAGGAATCAAATGTCCAATCCTCTACGTGCAAAAATCATTCGGCGCCCAGGGCGTTCCTGAATTGAAAATCCGTTCCTCACCGAATGAACCTGATGGAGGTACGCCCCCTGCATTAACAACTGACGATGTCGGAAAAAGAAGATTATTAATTGACGCAACACGTGATGACATGCCATTTAATAAAGATATGTATCCAGGAATTGATCCGTTAAATTTAGATATTGGCAAAATCACCCCAATCGATGATATTGGAAGGGAAAAAGAAACCGAATGGGTATTAAGTGACGACCCAATGGATTCCAATTGGGGTGGTCCCGCATATTCAACCCGCATTGTCGAAACTGATTATTATAGTGACAATTACGTCTACAAAGTGTTTGACAGAAACGCACCTCTCCCTGAAAAAAATAAAAAAGTTTAACCCCGTTTTGGACCTTTTTTTTATGCCGTTGTTGTTGGAGGTGTTTGTAAAAATGATAATGAACCCTTTTTTCGACCAAATGGATTCGCTGAATTTGTTGTTGTTGCCTGTACAGGTTGTGATGTCTGTACAGGTTGCGTTGTTTGTGCCTGTACAGGTTGTGATGTCGTTATCATTACAGGTTGTGTTGCCTGTACGGGTTGTGTTACAGTGGTTGCCTGTACGGGTTGTGATGTCGTTGTCATTACAGGTTGTGGAGAAGTTGCCTGTACGGGTTGTGATGTGGTTGTCCTTACAGGTTGTGGAGAAGTTGCCTGTACGGGTTGTGATGAATTGGTCGAATTACCACTTTGGTTTTGTTTGACATCTTTCAATGCATCTTTTAACTCTTGTTTATCTTCTTCTGATGTTATATTTTGTTTAATAGATTTTAAAAAACTATTTCTCCCGCCAAATTTGAATGGATTATTATTTGCGCCGGGTTTTGAATCGGTAATAGGGATGGGTGTATCATCGAGTTCAATTGTATCAGGGAAACTGTCTAATATTTCTTCAAGAAAATCCACATAATTTTCGCCGAAATTGCCAGCGAGAGTGTTTGATACGGTGGTTATATCGCCGTTTTTCAAATCGGCAAATAAAAGGGGTTCATTCAAATTCATCAGTGGAAAGATAAATGCGTCATTTGTCAATGAATAAATCTCCGGACGACGAACAGGCTCAATATAATTAGACATGAGTCCATTTCCGACAGACATATTCCTATAGGCAGAATTCGTCAGTTCAACTATGAAATTGCAACTTTCAGATACGGCCATGTAGGCGAAAAATATGTTTTTATATGCAGGCACCAAATTATCTTGGACATTGTTGGCGAGTATGAGTCGATTGTCATTATAAACGGTTAATAACGATTGTTGTGTGTCTACAGACAAATTATATACGAAACCATTTTTGAGATCATTAAATGAACTAAGGACTTTATCAATGTTGTCAAGTAGGGAATTATCAAACACAGCAACAATCGTGGATGCGCTTTTATGTGCGGCGATGGACATTGAAATGATTATATTTAAATAATATCGAATATTTTCAACGGTTGTATTAAAACCAGGCATGATGACGCGAGACTCGATATTTTGAGAAGGAGTGTTGGTATATTCATTGTATGCGTCGATTAATTCTTTATCAATGCCGATGAGTTCGCTATTTAAAACATCGGAGATATAGGAACAATAAATGCCGCTGTTTTTGATAATGGTGATGGGGTCTAAAGTATTTAAACTGACTGATTCAATCGCGGAACTATTGACAATATTGGGGAACTCTAATAACACATCGGCGGAAAGATCATTTCCAGAAGAATCATTAACCTGTGTTTCAAATCCCTCGTAGGAGGAAATATATCCCATTTTATTATGGATCCATTCTGAAAAAAACAGAAAGAAAACGATGATGACAATTAAAATGACAATTGACAAATAAATATTTTTTCCAGGGATCAAACTTGAAATGAAAAAATCATTGAATAACATACTTTTTTTTTTTAATTTATGAATGAATGATTTATTTTTTTATTAACGAAATTTTTTTTTATTATTATTTCCTCTTCTTATATTTTTTCCCACAAATTATTTCCGTTTTCTTTTACATGCTTCATGAATGAACACGAGTTTAATAATCCCGTAGAGGATAATGATCAATGTGCTGATCGCGATGATATTCTCAATATTTTGGATATTTAGATGGGTTTTGAAGAGATCACTGATGAAACTGGAATTGGTATGGCGTTCCGAGTCGTCCAATGCATTCTCAATCGGGGTTAAAATGCAAAAACCATAACAATACCATAAAAACAAAACAATGGTGTTCAAAATAATAATGGAGGAAATGATGTATACGTTGTTTGTAAAGAAAATGGTAAGTACAAATAAAAAGGCGACAGCATGTAATATTTTTAAGACTATTTTCAAAACAAATGCGGTGGTGGGGTATTCGTCACGTATGGATTTGATGAATTTTTTGGTGGAATAGTCGTGATAATTGCGATTTTGATGGATTTTTCCAGTGAGTCCCAGTTCTTGTACGAAATTGTCTAAATTGAGGTTTCCATTTCCGTGTAATATCACTGGTCGATTTCCGCTACTTGCTAAAACAATTCGGTTTTCTTGAAACGTATAATATTTGGATTCTAATGGTACAGGGTGTTTGTCTTGTGTTCCCGATAATATATCAAAAAAGGAACTAATGATATTTTTGTCAAAATCGATGTTATAAAACAAATTGGAATCGTGATCAAGTAGCAAACATTCTTTACATTTGTTATAATATTTGGTTAATCGGATTTGGTCATCTTCAGCAGGATCGCATTTATTATTATTGTCGTCACACATATTATCAAATAATTCAACCATTTTACCTGCATACCCGATATAACATCCTGAAACGAGTCGATTGAATTCTTCGTGAACGTCTTTGGAATTAATGGGGCCGAAGATTTTTTGCATGATCATGTTATCGCGAGAGGCGGAAAATAAAACTTTCGTTGTATTCAACATTTTATATTTGTTTTCCAATTCTTTCGCACTTCCCAGTACGATACAATCAAATGCATCAGTAAAGAGGACCAATTCCTTTTTGTTTATTTTCATCAAATAATTTTTAATGGCAATCAGTTTTTGAGTAAACCCTTCCCATTTTTCCCCGTAGCCAATGACAACTGTTTCAAAACCATTTTTAGCAGCACTTTCTTGTAACGACAAAAAATATCCGCTATTATGTGTTGCAAATGTAACCAGTTTCATATCTTTATATTTTCTCTTGTTTAATATTTTTTTTTTTAAATATTGATATATATATTTATATAATAATTTATATATAATCAATTAAAAAAAAAAGTTTTGTTATTATTATTATAAACAATGTCCATATTTATTATTCGATCATTACACTATTTAAATGAAATATTTTTTAGCTTATATGCATTTGTATCACCTAAAAAATATGATATTTATTTTGCAGTATTCATGTTTTGCATGAGTATTCATTGGGTTTTCCTCAAAGATGAATGTATATTGTCGTATCTTGAAAAGAAATTAATGGATCCCAATTATGAACTTGGTTCAGACCCGAAGAAACATGTTTATCGTGAATATCTTTATCCGGTTGTCGTTTATGCGATAGATTTATTGTATCTTATCAATCTTTACATTGTTTATAACCGTAATGATTCGATATACATAAAATCATTATTGTTAGTATCACTCGTTATCATATTATATTATAGAGCCATTTACAAGCCGCAATAATCATAAATCACCTCCTCCTCCTTCGGTGGTCGTAAGAAGATTTTTATCGTGATAATAACTTCCGGCTGCCATCATGGTATAAGTCATCATTGTCATAAGCCAAATAATAACAATAAATACAAAAATCAAAATCCAATTTAACAATGACATATTTTTTTTTTGATCTAATTTAATTTAATTTAATTTGATTTGATCTGATCTGGAAAAGTTGTTTATTTTTTTTTAATTTAAAAATAGAAAAAAAAAATAAAAATTGGTTTTACGTTACAACAGAGTTTACGTCTGTGTCTGAAAGAATTGTTTTTTTTGCATTTTTGCGTGGAGCTTTTACTAAAATGGGGGGAGGAGGTTTAGGGACACCGAAATAATTATATAATGCGTCTTTATTGCTTTGGCTGATTTTTCTTTTTTTGTCACCGTTTTCAAGGTACAGATCGTCGAGGCAAGTAGGGGAAGATTGCAATGAGGTGATTAAAACGGACAATTTATTGTCGAATTTGTTGGCTACACATTGTGCGGAGGCTGTACTGAATCCAGGTATTTGACACAACATTATTGTGGCGATATTTTCGGGGGTTATATTGTCCTTTTTCACGCGTTTGATAACGTCAACATAATTATTATCGGTTGGTCCCGAGTCCATTGTTGTATCTGGTAAGGATAAACGATAATAAGGTGTTTTGCCTTGTGCCATATTCGACCGTAATTTGTGGGTGAATCGCAAAATCATTTCCGCGGTTTCTTTGACCGATTTGCTGCGTAATACGGAAAATCCTTTGGCGTACAAAATGGAAAACATGGAAGAATAGAGAAGTGTGGTTTCTTGGTCGCTATAACGTTTGCCAGCAACATCTTCAATCAAATAAATAATATTATGACGCGGTAAATGGACGGTACTACCAAGACGTACACTTTGTTCTTCGTATCGTCCATCTTTAATACTCGCTAAAAGATCAACAATCGATTTGCGTTCAATCACCAGAAGTTCTTCTGGAACCATGGTTTGAATGATAATATCCCCTACAGGCAATTGACTACTAATAATATTATGATTTGTTGCCCATGATGATGTTGGATTTGTTGAAACTAAATGGTTGATTTCCTGTAGGAGACTATGTTCACGAATATCAATATTGATTTGTAATTGATCAACCCCACTCATTTTTTTTTTAGCAAATTTAAATATATGTTTTATTAACATGTAAAAACATGTATTTATATTGATTTTTATTTTAATTAACGTTGTCTGAGTCCAGGAACAAAGACACCAACCATACCTTTGGTGGTGCTATTGTATCTAGCAACAACGCCGTTCATGGTGAGAATACCTCCGCATGATGTACCGGCCTTCTTGATGTTGCAAAATTGATCGGCAAATGCAATGGAGGTTGTATGTGGTCGACCAATCATGTAAGGGAGACCTCCTTTCTTCATTCCACCACCTTGGTCAGTGTGGACAATTTTTTCTAAAGCTCTAGCTCTTCCGTTAAGTGTTTTGTAAAATGGCATTTTTTTTTGGGGATTGAAAGTTTTTTTTTTATTTTAAGGTTTTTTTTTTAAAAAAAAAATAGAAAATGAAAATTCTGGAAATTTATATTTTACGTGTAGATATTTTTTTTTGTTCATTTTCCAGAAAGCAAAAAGAAGAAGAAGAAGAGGCGGAAAGGAAGAAAAAAAAAGGGAAAAAAAACATGTTAATCCAAAATCAATTGAAAAAAAAAAGACACCAAGAAAATAATTTCTTGTCAAGAGACAACGATGATGATAATGAGACAACGGATAATCTAAACATTACGGATGATGAGCTTGTAGAGCAAACGCATAATCATGATACATTATCTTATTTTAATTTGTTATGTAAAACCAAACAAGATTCGCAATATTTTAGTGTCGAGAGGGAAATGGAGGAACAAGAAGAACAACAAAATAGGAAAGAATTTGAAGGGAAAATCATTTTCAACCCTTACAATATCCAAAACAAACAAATCACGATTGAAGAGGTGCAACAAATATTAACCACCTATGGCGTCCCTGCAAGGGTACATAATATCCATTTATATAGACGTGCATTTATACATCATTCCTACGTGCGACATCCATTGACAGAAAACGAGAAAAACAATATTAAATTGGTAGATATGCCGGAGGGGTGTTTGCCGTTGGCGACGAAATGCAATGAACGATTGGAATTCGTGGGTGACGGTGTGTTGGAATGTGTGACCAAATATTATCTCTACAGGCGTTTCCCTAAAGAGGACGAGGGATTCATGACTGAGAAAAAAATTGCGTTGGTGAAAAATGAGGCAATCGGCAAAATCGCGATGGATATGGGTTTGCACAAATGGTTTATTATATCTAAACATGCCGAATTAATTAATTTGCGCAATAATTTGAAAAAATTGGGATGTTTGTTCGAGGCGTTTTTAGGAGCATTGTTTCTCGATTTCAATAAGATAGATCTAAATGACGATCAAGGATGGTTTTCAAATGTGTTTGTCACAGGTCCGGGATTCCAAATCGCCCAAATGTTTGTTGAAAATGTATTTGAGAAACACGTGAATTGGAACAATTTGTTGCAAAACGACGACAATTATAAAAACATTTTACAAATCATTATTCAAAAAGAATTCAAAGTGACCCCACATTACCTGGAAATGTCATCAGATCCCCTTACAGGCTTCTACATGGGGGTTTATTTATGTATTGGTCAAGAAATTCACCGGGTCAAACACAAATATTTAGATGCGATTCCTCTGCAATCGTTCAAATCATTTGCAGAAATACATGATCATCTCCAAGATCATGGCGGTAAAGTATTTATCTTTTTAGGTCACGGTGTACATAAAAATAAAAAAAAAGCTGAACAAATTGCCTGTAACGAAACACTTAAATTATTAGATGAATTAATGATTCGATCTCGTGAGAGTTCATCTTCAAAAAAACAAAAAACAAGTATTCCGACGATTCTTGAATCAGATTCTTCAACGAATATAAATGCAAATGCAAATGCGAATGCAAATGCAAATGCAAATGTAAATGTAAATGAGGAGGAAGATGAAATTGCGCAATATTTACATTTTAATGATCCAGCATATTAAACATTTGTGATATATAATATAATAAAAAAAAATATAAAATATTTATAAGGAAAGAAAATTAAAAATTAATTTAATTAAGAAGAAAAAAAACATTTAAAAAATATACACAGAACATAGAACATAGAACATAGAACATAGAACATTAAAAAAAAAACAAAGTATGTCAAATGAAATATTTGTATTGGAAAAATTGGGGTTATTAAATCAAGAGAAGCCAGAAGCTAATATGGAAGCAACGTTTGTTTTTGAGAATTTGGATGAATGTCAAAAGCCGGTAGAGTGTTCAGATTTTGATATTGTGATTAAGCCTGTAGAGGATGATAATGAGAAACAGCAAATTCTGAATGAAATTGAAAAAATGAAACACGATTTGTTTGTTAAAGGTCCGTTACAGAAAATTCCCATTGTGGAATTAATTCCAGAACCCGGTTCAGAAAAAGAAAAAGAAGAAGAAGGACAACAACAACAAGATCAACCTGTCAAAAAATCACGTAAAATATCACCCGCATCTTTTTTATTTTCGCCAAAAGAAGATCTGGAAAAAGAAGAAAATCTGGAAGAAGAAAAACCCGAATCAGAATTGCCTGTAGACGTGATGTCATTGTCACCACAACAACCAACGGAAGAATCGCCGGTCCCCATTTCTGAGAAACCGATCAATTATCTCCCCAATTTTGAGACGCCATTCATGATGAAAGACGACACTGAATTATTGTCGAAATTGCCAACTAAACAAAAGAAAATCCAGGTTCCATCGTCTCCTTATTACATGCAAAATCGCCAATTGTTCATCGACAAAATCAACAAAATCATGGAACCTTTTGCGGCTGAATACCGTACTTCCGTCGCGGAAGTATCATGTGATGCAGACAAAACCGGTGAAGAATTTTCATTACTCACCCACCAGCGGCTTGTACGCGAATATCTCAATATATATTCTCCCTACAGGGGTTTATTATTATATCACGGGATGGGGTCAGGTAAAACGTGTAGTTCAATCGCCATTGCCGAGGGTATGAAATCGAACAAACAAATCATTGTGATGACGAAAGCGTCATTGGAATCCAATTTTTATAGCGAAATGCAGAAATGTGGGGATGACCTGTACAAGAAACATCAATGGTGGAAATTCGTCGATACAACGATCGCACCTCATTCGTCCCAATTGCCTAAAATAGCCGAGGCCCTGAATATTTCCCAACAATACATCCAAGAACAAGGCGGTGTTTGGTTGGCAGATTCCCAACACGACGGTTCGAATTACGACGAATTAGACACCGACCCCAAAATCCATCTCCAAAAGAAAAAACAATTGGACACGCAAATTGACAACATGATCAAAGCAAAATATATGCACATCAATATTGATGGATTGCGTAACGATGCCTATAGGAAAATGTCATCAGACGGCCGTGTCAATATATTCGACAACAAGGTGATCATCATTGATGAGGCGCACAATTTGGCCAGCATGATTTCCAATAAAATGAGTCAAAAGGGGTCGTTGTCCCTAAAATTGTATAACGCATTAATGTCCGCCGAAAATTGTAAAATCGTGTGTTTATCTGGAACACCCATGATCAATCATCCGAATGAAGTCGCCATTTTATTTAATATATTGCGCGGATATATTAAAACATGGACATTACCCCTACAGGAAGCCCCCAATGTGATTGCACAACAACAACAACATCAGGAAACACATTTAACGGTTGAAAAAGTCACCAGTGTTTTGTCTAAAAAGGGACTTATCCCATTTGATTGGGTTGAATTGGACTCTACAGGCAAACACCTCGTCATTACCCGCAATCCTTTTGGTTTTATCAATGTAACCGATCAGTCATTACGCAAAATGTTTCCAGCCGGTAGAGGAACATCTGGAGAAGGAGAAGAAGAAGAAGAAGAAGAACAAACAACAGTCGAATATAAAGACATTAAACCATCCCCAGTACATACAACACGCGGGAAAACATTACGTGCACGTAAAGAAGGTGGAAAAAGAAATATTCGTAAAACACATAAAAATGTGATGGGCGGGTTGTCAAAAAGTATCAATACGGGGGAAGTCGGATATGAGTCTGCCTATAGGGGTATGATATTGAATGAAATGGGACAAATTGACGATCGTCAATTTATTGAATTGGTTGTGAACGCTCTAGAAGAGGCAGGAATATTGGTAAATATTGGAGGGATCATGTTGGATTATTATACTTGTTTGCCTGACCGTGTTCGCAAATTCGAATCGCAATTTTTTCAAAACGGGAAATTGAAAAATGTCGAATCTTTTATCCATCGCATTTTAGGTCTCGTATCCTATTTCCGAAGCGTCCAAGAAGATTTATTACCTGAATTTCATTACGTTTCATCACAAATCACCGCAAGTTATAAAAGCATCGGTGGTGACCAAATCCAAGATTTAGATAATCAAAAAGAAGAAATTGATATTGTTGATGAAAATGAAATTAATGAAAATACTTTTCCAGAAGATGAAAATCAAATTGATGAAAATTCTCTGGAAAACAAAAATATAAAAAATACTTTTCCAGAAGATGAAAATGAAATCGATGAAAACAAAAATGAAAATACTTTACCGGAAGAAGAAGAAGAAAATCAAATGGAAGAAAATGTCAAAATGGAATCATCGTCATCGCCATATCATTTATATGAAGTGTTGGTGGATATGAGTGAATATCAATTTGCCCTTTACGAGAAATCACGTAAGGAAGAACGTACTGATAAAAAGGAGTCGAAAAACCGTTTTGAAGGAATAGAAAAGGTGAATGGGAGTTATAGAGTTTTTTCGAGGGCGATTTGTAATTTTGCAATGCCACCCTTTATTGAACGTCCCCAAAAAGCTCAAAAACACGGATTCGATGCAACACTACCATCCACAAATATATTACCCCTACAGGCAACACAATATGGAGGTGAAGAGAAAGAATACCCTGTACAAGAAGAACAAGTTGTACAAGAACAAGAACCTGTGGAGGAACAAGTTGTACAAGAAGAAGAACAAGAACCTGTTGTGGAAGAGCCAGTAGAAGAGGAACAAGTTGTACAAGAAGAAGAACAAGAACCTGTGGAGGAAGAGCCTGTAGAGGAACAAGTTGTACAAGAAGAAGAACAAGAACCTGTGGATGAAGAGCCTGTAGAGGAACAAGTTGTACAAGAAGAAGAGCCTGTTGAGGAAGAGCCTGTTGAGGAAGAACCAGTGGAGGAGGAACAAGATGATGAAAATGGATACGACGGGTTATCGGCGGAGCAAAGGTTGGAGGAAAATCAGGATGCGCAATATGAGGCGGACGATATTTATCGTGAAAAACGTAAAGATAAATCATTGGATGAAGGTGGCCTGTACAAGCAACATTTACAAGAAACCATTGTGAAATTGAAACAACAGAGTGCGAATGTATTTACGCGTGACAAATTGGCGACCTATTCGCCCAAATTTTTGAAAGTATTGGAATTGTTGGATGAAAAGGATGAAAAGGGTATTGCTCAAGACGACAGACGCGGGTTGCATTTGATATACAGTCAATTTAGGACATTGGAAGGTATTGGTATATTGCGTATGGTATTAGAACAAAACGGGTACCGTGAATTGTTGGTGGAACAAGAACGTTCGGGTGAGTGGAAAATCAAAGGGATTGACGACCCCGAATTCATGCAATATCCGCATTTCATGGTTTACCTTCCAGGGAACGACGAAAAAACGAAAATCGCCCGTGAATATTTGCGTCTAATTTACAATTCCGAATGGCACAATTTGCCCATTTCATTGCGTGACCAATTGGAAAACAAATTCACCAATAATCATTTCGGTGAAGTTGTCAAAATAATGATGATAACCGCAGCAGGTGCGGAGGGGATTAACCTTAAAAACACGCGATTCGTACACATTATTGAACCTTATTGGCATCCAACCCGTACAGAACAGATTATTGCGAGGGCGAGACGTATTTGTTCGCATGCGAGTTTGCCAGTAGAGTATAGAAATGTGAGGGCGTATATTTACATGTCGAAAATTCCGGAAACAATTTTGCGGTTGCCAATATCGAAGGATGTGAGGGAGAAAGATGTGTCAAAACGTGATCCTCTACAGGCATTTACGAGCGATCAAACCCTGTACGAGATATCGCAAATGAAGGGGGAAATCATTAACCAAATTTTGGATGTGATAAAGAGTGCATCTATTGATTGTCAAGTGTTCAACAAAGATCCGGCGTCGGGGTATAAATGTTATAATTTGACTGGTGCGATGAGTAATTCATTCCTGCTTGCCCCCAATTTGTCGGAAATCGGCGAAAATAAACAAAAAGAAGTTGTTGTTACCGAAGGAGACAGAGATATAGGAGAAGGAGAAAAACAAGAGGAAGAGGAGGAAAAAAGGGAGTTGAAGCCTGTAGAGGAAAATTTGGTGTCTTATGACATTCCGTTGAATCAGAAAACAAAGGTATTATTTGACAATTATAATGCGAAAAAAGATGAAATGGTGCGTGAGTCAGGGTTGGATTTACCGCCAATACAAATGGGTGGTAAATTAAAAGTGTATTACGACAAAATAAATCATTTGATGTATGACAAGGGGGTTGCAAGTAGGAAGAAATATATTCCGTTGGCTAAATTTGAAAATAAACAGTTTTATAATCCGAATTAGTCTAGTCTAGTTTAGTGTAAATAAAAAAATAAAATTAAAATGGGGATATTATTTTTTTTTAATTTTATTTGGTAATGGTGATGAGTTGTTCAATGGTAGATTCAATATTTTCGAGATTGCGTTTCATCTCACGTATTTGTGATTGTAATAATATAAGTGTTGGATTAGATGCTGTTGTGGACGATGATGAGATGAAATTGGCGTCGATTTTTTTGAGGGAAGGGGGGTGATCGGGATTATAAGTTTTGGTTTCATTTGGTCCCCAGGAAATGGAAGAAACGGATAAAATGTCATCAGCTGGTAGGGTTTCATTATCAAGAAATTTGATTTTAGTAATACCGCCGTTGTTAGCAAGATTGTAATCGGGGTTTCGTTCTTTCATTTTTTGTTCAATAATGAAATTGAGGTTTTCAATGGGTTTATCTTGCTCAACGACGAATCCTTTGTCGGTGAAATCGATCATTGGTGGTATGGGGCGTGAATGTAAACTATTGAATTCTGATTGTTTTTGGGCAAGTACGGAATTGAATTCATTTTGTCGGGTTTGTGCAATATCTTCTTTGCGATAATTGGGGTTTACTTTATGTTGTTGTAGGTATTTGAGTTCGGTGTGTAAATTTTGTATAAATGCTTTATTCATGTTAATCAATTGATTGTGATACATATTTTTATTGGTGAAAATGTGGTGAATGCAACTTCGAATGAATGTGTCCTGTAGGAGATGGATTTGTCCATTGGACGATTCGGCGACAACTTGTAAACACATGTCAATGTTTTTTGGAGATAAAAAAGGGTGATTGTTTTCCATAAAGATGAAAATCTACTTTTCCAGATCGATGTTTTAAGAAAGTAGAAAAATATTTTTTGTTTTATGAAAGTTTTATTCTGGAAAAGTAAATTCTGGAAAAGTAAATT
>JACCED010201051.1_pt1 | contig 18119 bp, 16 predicted proteins | sample 7455021 | NCBI WGS metagenome assembly JACCED01 (sample SAMN15323456, study PRJNA562643) | freshwater metagenome | isolation source: river surface water | place: USA:Blue River Watershed | collected 2017-08-19 | reverse complement strand
GAACAATCACATTGATAGCTCGCATGAATAGTCACACTGATGGGTTACATGAACAGTCACACTGATGGGTTACATGAACAGTCACACTGATAGCTCGCATGTGAATACAAAAATAAAAGTTTTTGTTGAGTCAAATCTAAAGATTAACATTGAAAAACGACCGACCTCGGAGACAAAGAATGATGGTAGGCGGACAAAGAATGATGGTAGGCGGACAAAGAATGACAGTAGACGGACAAAGAATGACAGTAGATACATAAATAGATTTGATTGGTTTCTCATCGAATTAGTATCATTGATATAACCATGCCATCTGAATTGGAATCTATTATTGAAGCTTACCCAAGTGCGCCATATGATTGGCTTGCCTTGAGTATGAATCCAAATATTAGTTTTGGATTTATCCAATCACATCCAGAGTTGCCTTGGAACATGAAGGCAGTTTCTCGTAATGCATCAGTGAGTGAGGCTATTGTTCGTAGCAACCCTTCACTCTTATGGTCATACCCAGACTTGTGTAGTAACCCTAATATGAGTTTCGATTTCTTCAAAGAGTTTGTCCTTACTGGGACCAATGTGATTTACTTGAATTGGAATGCCTTATCGCAGAACAGAGCAATCAAGTTAGAAGATATAGACAGATACTCACACTATCCATGGGTAGATTTATTTGTTTCCATGAATCCTAATATCAATAGCAACTACATCCTTAACGAAGGTCGTAATAGGGCTTGGGACTTTAGATGTGTCAGTGCGAATCCTGGGATCAAGGAGAGAGACATATACAAGAGGCTTATCCCATTTGAGTATCCTCATTTGAGTATCAATCCAAATCTTCCTTGCAAGTTTGTTAATGATAACATGAAACATCCTTGGAACTGGCATTCAATATCTGGTAACCCAAATACCCACATTGTTGATATTAATTCGTTCGGAGCTATTCCATGGGACTATTCTGGACTATCATTCAATAAGAATCTAAGTGCTGACTTCATTTTGAGTAACCAGGATAGACAATGGAATAAGGCTATGTTAGTATCTAATCCTGCATTCACATGGGAAACCATAATGACCAATGATCGCTTCTTCATGAATGATAATCTGGAATCGTTATACTGTTTCAATCCAAACGTATCTCTATCATGGATTCGCATGAATGAACGAAATGTTAATTGGAAGAGACTATCTTCAAACATATTCAATCTTACAGCTTAGGTAAGACTGGTCTGATATAGGAATACGGATCATAGATGTACTTGGAGTAGCAATTGGCTGTGGGGTATTTGGCGTCGGAGCCAACGGTGTAGGTGTTGACGAAATCATTGTTGGGTTGTTCTTAGGCGTGCCATGGTAGCTTATCATGACACAACCTTTATACAGTTGCCATAAAGGTTCTTGCATGGACATCCAATAGAATGATAATAAACAAGAGCTTCCACATGAGCTATAATCTATCGGTATGACTGCTGGGTAGTCGGTGTAGGCTTCTCGGCAATTATTGTTTTGGAAGATAAGTTTGTTATCAAACCAAATCTCACAAGGTCCTTCATGTGAAGGTACGAAGCCTTGTCTCTCTTCATCATTTTGCCATTGAAAGTAATTTAGATTAGACACATCAACTGTATTCGATAAGTCATTGAAAGGGCAACCAGTGATGTACTTATCCATGAACATCTTCAAAGGAGGAAAGCTCCCATCGTTTATTTTTTTAATTAATTCATTGGTGTTGGTTCTTGGGCTATCGTTCCACTTGACACCTGGGAAGATCTTATTACCATCCACGCGATATATATAAGTGGTCTTGGTAGAAGGATCTTTATAAACAGCTTCGGGTTTGGTCATGAACCCATGAGCATCTACCCAATTTGCAAGCAGTAAGGAACACATTAGAAGAATAAACATTGTTGTTGGTTGTTATTAAATTCCAAATAAAGAATATAATCACATGGATCATTTTGATATTCCTCAACGTGCGTACACACGATCTCCTTTGGAGACAAAGGAAGTCATAATTGCTATCATTTCACAAATAGCTAATACTTACCACATTGATCCACGAATCGAAACCAATATGATCAACATCAAAACGTTTATTAAAAACATCAATAAGCAAGCCATCCTTGAGAGATACAAAACAATAGATGCGTCCATTAATGCAATCGTAGAGTTATATGGAACCAATGTGAGTGACAATACTTGGACCGTGGCTGATGAGAATGAAATTTTGCAAAAAAAACTTAAAAACATCATCAACGTGCCAGGCGACGAACCGATCAATATGGGACCCGTATATAAAGATACCTTTTCGAGTAAAGAAAAACTAACCAACAATGACTTCGCTGCCATACTCGAGCTGGACACGTCTAAGAAGATTGAACTGATAAAGTACCTGAACTACTCTTCTTTAATGAGAGACGAATACATTATTATCGATTCTCGATACCAAAATACAGCCAACACCGATACGAGCAAGATTATATTCAATCTTATCACTAACACGAAAGCGCGCTCTGAGCGTGGAGGTCTCATTATAGGAAACAGTATCAGGGATATTGTCGAGATTAGCATCTCACCATTTACTATCCCATATAAGCCTATCTTTGTAAATTTTTACAATAAGATCACTCTGAGCATCAATGAATGGGTCACCAATTCGTATGAAGCTTATGAAGGCGGGCAGTTCCATTTTGTATTCGATATAGATAAGATAGACAATAATCTTATCTACCTGAAACCGGTTGACGCCACTTACAGATTCTCAAGGCCAATGAACTACATTGATAATTTTACATTAACATTTGGAGCAATGCTACCCAAGATTACCTTCGACAAGGATCACATGTTTGTAAGCTCTATAGACTTCACTAACCAATATGGCTTATTCATATTTACCGAACCGCATCATTTAGTCACAGGTGATCTTGTATATATATCAGGCTTCACTACGCCTACAGTATCGGCAGATATTACAATGATCAATGAGGTTAACAGAGATAATGGGCATATCATTGTTAAGAAGGATAACTATTCCTTTATCATTAATGTTAATCTGAGTCTTCTTAGGAAGGAAACGCCTATTGGATCTGGAGTATACCCTATTGACTCGCTAGAACAAGTCATATCAGTATACTTCGCATCGAAACGCATTATGATACCCTTAAGGCTCAAATACCTAACCAATTATTCTACATAATTATTGTACAATCCTAGCAGCCATATTAGCGATCCATGGTAGTAGCCATAATCCTAGCAGCCATATTAGCGATCCATGGTAGTAGCCATAGTAGCGATCCATGGTAGCAGCCTGATATGATTCGAATAAGTGGTTACTAAACGTCTAATAGGTGCCTTTTAGGCTAAGCGTAAAATTGACAGAGACACCAATTAATACCTGAAGACCTCTTGATCCTCTCTATCTGCTCTTTGACTAACAATGTTCTCTACTCAATGCAACCGTGAAACTATCAACCAAATTGCCTGTTTCAATGGTTTCCCTCAAGCTAGTGATCATCCATTGCTATCATTGGAAACATTATTCAATGCTGTCGATGAAGCTGGTGGTGCTATCTTTGGATCTATTATCCATAAGCATCTATCTGGGCTGAACTATCGCATTCGCGATATCGATATCTTAGTGCCAAGTGTGCAAGCTATGAAAGTATTGAAAGTTTATATGAGTAAAGCAGCTATGGAAGCTGAAAGAGGCGATCCTATGCTCTTATCATACTATGATAAATCCTTTTGTAACTCGAAAGATGTGTACAGTTTCATGTTCTCAAATGAAGTTACCAGACTTACTAATAATGGTTGGGATCTAAGACCAATCTTGCAAAAAAATAGCATTAATATGAAGATTAGAATAAGTGGAAAGGCTTTGATGAATATCAATATTATTGCACTCAACAATCATGATAATTTCTTCGAAAAGATTCATACATCTATCCTCAAGAAAGACTTCTTGTGTAATTTCTATTACAAAGGTATGATCCATCAAAAGGTTCCAGATGTTTCTTCGGTTAAAATCTCTCATGTGATGCTAAGTGATAAGGAATATATGCAACAACTTCGCAAATATGCAACTCGTGGTGTTGATTTTACAATTGTTGATCGCACGGAACTATTGAAACCCAACAATAATGTTTACGAAATTGCTAAGAAGAATTACAGATCAAAAGGTCTTGTAGTTATTCCTCTTTCAAGAAGAGATACTGATCTAGCTGGTAAAGCAGTGAGTATTTCTAATTGGACTAAGCTTGGAAAGTCATACGACTTTAGAATGACTAAAGATATTGATAATATCGGTATCGTCTGTGGACCTAATTCTGGAATCGTTTGCATCGATGTTGATGTAAAAGATAGTGGAGTAGAAATGTTCCAAAAGATGATCAGTGTCTATGGTGAGCTTCCTGAATCTTGCCCAATTCAAAGAACCGGTAATGGTGGTTATCATTACATCTTCAAATACGATCCCACGCGAATGGCTAATATGAAAGCTAAGATCAAATGTCCTAAACTCAATAAACGAGCAATTGGTATTGATATGTGGATTCAAGATTGCCAATTCGTAGCATCGCCATCGGTTAATTATGCGACTGGAGTCAAGTATACTTGGACTAAACCAATTGGTAAGATTAAGGATCTTCCAAGCTTACCCGAATGGATCTATGAGTTGTATCACAAAGAAACTATCGATGAGCATGGTAATATCATATCGGTGTTGGAAGAGATTAAGATTGATATCATCGAGGATAACAATTCAGAAGAGATTGAGATTATGGAGGATAGTCATCCGGAAGTAATTGTAGTCGCTGATCCAATTGAAGTTACCTCTATTGAGGCCTCGACTACTCATACCGCAGCATATAAGTGTATTATCTGTTTCCTCTTACTAACTACCATAGCTAGCATTACCCTCTTGGTGATCTTCTTCAAATAGGCATTGTGATCAGTGTTGTGTAGCATGGCTACTTTTTTTGTTTTTATTTTGAACTAAACTGACACCTCTTCTGATGTTGCATTCATGCCTAATATACGTATAATTTTAAAATTATATCCATGAATGCGCATTTGGAAGTTGTTCCTCGAATCATAGACGACACAATCGCAGCTTCTTATAAGCCAACTACCAATCTTCAAATACCGAAAGATTCAACTCCAGCAAAGGTTATCCAAGAACATACTAACCCAGACAACATCCCTAATGCTCCTTTGACTGTAACTCAAAAATTCTTCACAACATTGAGCGACTACTCTATCCCAATATTGTTTTCTATCTTTGTTTTCATTATCATCTATGTAGTTTGGAAGTATTGGACCACTTATCGCAACCCCAAGCAACAAATGAATAACAATGAGTCTCTAATAGTAAACCCAAATCAAAATACAGATAATGATCCGCCTGATGTAGCTAATGACCATAGTCATGATTTGTCCAAGTATATCATTGGTAGCGATGAAGGAAGCGATGATGAAGAAGATGCAAATGAAGATGATGAAGAAGATGCAAATGAAGATGACGGAAGCGACGACGATGAAGAAGATGATGAGGAAGATGATGAAGATGAAGGAAGCGACAACGATGAAGAGGAGGAGGAGGAAGGGAGTGATGATGAAGAGGAGGAGGAGGAAGGGAGTGATTATGAAGAGGAGGATGAGGAAGATGAAGAGGAGGAAGATGAAGAAACCAATCATGCTTCATCCTTTGTTATGCCGGACATGGCAATGATATCGGAACTAATTAACCAACCTATCACTGATGATGATATGTTAAGTTCTCTTAACAAACATCACCCTCGAGTAGAAATCATTGAAGAGATTCCATTGTTAGAAGATACCCACAATGATGTAGCAAATGATTATGAAGATTCTTTATTCACATTATCGGCTATTCCAGAAGAAACATACGCAACTGATGTTCCTGATTTAGAACCAATCCCTCAAGCTGCTCCAGTTGTTGCACCAAAACCTAAACGTGCTCCTAAACGTTCTAAGCGTATCATATCTATGTAAGTAGTACTGTTCGTTTGATATCTTTTTTTTGAAGCAATTGAGCATCATTACGAGTATCTTTACTTTCATATAAGCACTCAATCATTATGGATAAGATCGAAGAACTGTTTAAGTCAGTAGATGCTGTGGTTGATAATTCTTTGAAGCTATGTAAGGAGCAAGCTGACGATAGCTACCTGCCTATACAACTACCACAAGAACCTGTTAACGTTAAGATTTCTTACAAGAATAATTCTGGTAATAAGTTCAATACAACATTCGCACACATATGCTCACATATGATTCAATCACTTGAGTTCAAAGACAATCTGGATAAGTTCCTACACCAGTTAGCTACAAAGGATAATGACTTTGAGTTGATAGATAAGAGCCCACAATTTATCTTGGAGTTGGAAATCAAAATGAAAAAAAGATTAGAGAAGCTCTCTTCTAATTCGCAATCATTGGATACACTATTGGTATCTATATGTAAGTCTATTGCCGAACAGTTAGATAGTTTGGAGATTGATTTGGATACTATCAAGATTCTATTCAGTGCAATGGAGGCTAACTTAATCTTGTCTGATTTTGGTTCTAAGATATTCTTGCAACTATCCAAGAACAAACAAATTCATCCAGAGTGGGTTCCTCTTATTCGTGAATGGAATATTACTTTAAAAGAAAAAACCTTATCCGTGGACATCAAAGAGAAACAAGATATTGGGATCAAGCAGTTACAAACATTCAATGTAGTCCCAACTGTAGATAACAAAAAGCTTCCTGAAATCTTTCAAACTTATTTCGGGTTCTCAGTGCAAGAACAAACTAATTGGAAAGCCCAATTAGGCACAATACTTAAGATGATTTCAAAAGAACATTCACAGTCAATATGCTTCATGGTTAGCTACACTAATCGGTATCAATCTTATTTTGATTTATCTAACATTGTAGGCAAGCCAGCTTATGCAGACTATAAAGGAGTAAATAGTAAAATGATTGATGATATGGAAATTCTTAAGAGAGAACCAAGCACGCAAGGGACTAAGAATATGATAACCCTCCATGCATACAATAACCCACAATCGATGGATAATAGTACGCAATACTACATGCTTTGGACCAAAGACTATATTCATTTTCATTTCAAAGAGGATCCAATTGCGCCTCATATCGCGCAACATATCATCCGCCAAACCGTTTCTAAACTTATCGATGCTTATAATAAAGTATTTGAAAAGAGCTTCTTTGAAGCTATTTCAAAAGAAGAAGCTACAAGCTTTCCTTACAAACAAGCCAAGTATAATTACCTTGATAGTGAAGAAGAACAAAAAGCGTTTACTACTCTGTTATTCAATGCTATCATGAAGATACTCAAATCATTGAAGATGAATACTCAAACATATAAAAACTCTAAGGAGATCATTGATAAGATGGTCATTGCTATGAATAAATGCTTGTACAACTTCAAACCATTCAAGAAACTCAAGATACCATTGCATGCTAAAGTTGGGTACTACAATGCGTGTATCGCATGTGCATCCAAGATATACAAAGATATTATTCAATGGATGGAATCTTCAGACATTACCATGAAACGAATAGAGTACATCGTTGATATGAATGTTAATAATATTAATAACCCATACACAAGCTTCTTAGAAAATTATATTCTATATTCAATTAACATGTAAGCGCCCATCAGTATTATCATAATTGGTGACGATATAATCATTATAAAAATTGATTTTTTTTTAGTAAAATACCACTATCATTGTACAATGCCAAGCACTTTGTTTCCTATTTCTCCGATGAATAATGTTTCAACAACCATCCTTAATTTCATCTGCTTTGAGAAGTACAATGATAGCGCCATCATGTATCAAGATAAGAACTGCTTGAATGAATCATTATTAGTAATGTTCTATGAATGCGTTGAGAGCCTCATTTGTTTCTTGTTCTGTATGGTATCGATAGTTATAAACTGGCATAAGCTGCTTTTAATGATCGGTGAGATTTTGATTAATCTCCAGATGCGATATTTCGCATATCTATTGCGTATCGTTGATAACATAGATAGTATCGTTGATGAAATTGAAAATTCGGGTAAGATTATTGATGAGATAATTGATTACTTTGATAACCAAAAAACCCAAGATATCGATATCCTTTTGAAGCTAAAAGACTTGCAAAAAAAAATCATCAACATTATGGATGAATTAAGATGCATCAAAGATCGAATCATTACCGCAAGAAGACGTTTCTGTCGTCTTGATACTATTGATTTTCAATCTAAGCAACTTCAAAGAGAATTGAGAATCGTCATGGAAGCTTTAATCAGCTTGCATGGTGAAGTGAACAACCATTAAGTCCATGGATGATATCAATTGGTATCGAATGCTTACTGCATAACACATATTGTTTTTTCTAAATGATATAAGGCTCATAAGCAATGAACATTGGAGTCTTCATATTTTCTTGGTTCCTTGCATACGATTCATCTTTATAAAACCCAACCCAATATGTTTTCTTATCATCATTGAATAGATCTTTTGTATTTTTGTGTAGCATGCTTACAAGTGTTTTGTTAAAAGACTCGCTCTTATTTGAAGCAGTATTGGCTACTCCTTGTAGTAAGTGCAAGTCAATCAATACGAACCGAATCTTAACAATAGGATGCGCTATCAATGAATATTTATCTTTGGAGATATCTTTATGTACAGGTATGGGCTCGTATGATGCGCTATTATACAAATTAACCAAATAGATAAGTTTGTTGGTCTTTGTATTGCGCATCATGCATGAGAATTTTTTTAAACGAAAGTCTAATGGAACTGAAAATGTAGGATGAGCATTGTATTCAAATTTATAATCCTTATATTGCTCACTAATTAGTAGTTTCAAATAATCGATCACTGCATCCTTCATTCTTAGTTCTGTATACATAAGATCCAAAGCATGGTTATCGACATCACTCATATCATTGACATAAATGATTGCAGCGCTCAAGGTTTCATTGTTTCGCAAATATGTATTCAATCTATTGAGTACCGCAACCTTGATATCAAATGAAGAGGCAAACTTAGGTTTCGATGAACCATAGTCACGATTGCGGTTACGCTTCTTTCCGCCAAATATAGACTCACTTGGGATGGCAACCACAGAGTTTAGTTCTTTTATAAATGTATCTTGGGACTTGGAACGCGTATCATAATTAGTAATAGAATTGCTAGAAAACTCTTGTGCTGAATACAAGTATCTACAATTAGCAGCACTGATCGCATAAGAGGTAGGCGATTTAACTTTTACACCATATATTACTTGAGAACCAGCAATATCTAATATGAATTCTCTATTGGCCAATTTAGTTATAATAGTTAATGGTTTCAACTTTTGTTTATCTTCATCATTTAATGTTTTTAAGGATTCTATCAAATGTTTAAAATCATCTACCGGTGATTCGGAAAATAATACCATAGTTGCAGTATGGTTCAGCAAAGAATCTTTTAGCAAATAATATTTCGAATGCTTACTCTCATTGAGTAACTTGAATAGATATTCCTCTATTATTGTCTTTGTCTTCGTATCCACAAAATGAGATTGAACCCTTTGGGCTAATGATAATAACCATTGTAAATGTCTATCCATGTTAGGCACTATATCAGTATCACCAATTCATACAAAAAAAGAATCTATCTATACTTGCTACTCATTGGTAAAAAATTGATTTTTTTATATGTAGAATATGCTTCGAAACATCTCAATCATGATTAATCAAGTCGGTAACACTTCATATATATCTAACAATGATTACATATCTATCGACATCCTGCCAGCTCATTATGATTCTTCTCTTGGTACGCCACTTGATACCCCTCCTAATACGCCACTTACTAATTATGTTACAGATTTTGAGATACCTAAAAACTATTACTCATTACATGAGTTTATCAAATTTATAACGATGATCGATATGAGTAATGAGATTTATGTATGGATTGGCGCACTCATGATATTCTCAATTGTGGAACTCAATTCAATATTATGGATTTCTTTGGACAGTGCTAAATTATGGAAGATAAAGATAACATTACAAATCATATTTGATATAATGAAGATGTTCGGAAACTTTCTCTCTAATACAAATTTGGCTAAAAAACTTGACAGTCTCAAATATGATCAAGATCTAATAGCAAAAGAGCAGCGTAGAATGGGAGAGGAGCAGCGTAGAATGGGAGAGGAGCAGCGTAGAATGGGAAAGGATATTAATGAATTAAAAAACATGCTCAAGGATTTAAAGGAGTATTTGATTCCTCAACAAAATGGAACTTTGTGTATGAAACCTAATAACCCCCAATCAATCAATCTTCAACAAAATGATTCTTCAAGTATCATTCTTAATGTACCTGAACAGATTGGTTCTTTGATTATCAATGCTGATACGTATCCTAATGGGATAAGATTTAGATCCTCTTCGCCTCAACCCAAATTGGTGTATCTTTACGATACAAAAAAAGATCAATAAGATTATGCCCATACGCATATTTTCATGATCTTGTATCTTGGATAAATGCATTTTTTGTGTTACAACTTACGAGCTCTAATTGATTTAGCCACGTCTGCCTTACATAAATAATCTTGGTTATCTCTGTAATGGTCAATGGTTTCGATAATTTGTTTAGCCCTAGCGACAATATCATTGTCTTGTATGTACGTATGATGCTTACGTACTGGAGTAATGAACAAGTCTAGCATCTTATATGGCATGATGCCAATTAGTTTTTCTCCATATGTAGCCTTGATTTGTTTTAACATTTTTTTAGCTCTATACTGCAAGGATATATCATAGCAAGCAACTCTCATTGGGTCAGAATCAAATATCGGTGCATGATATTTTTCCCTAAAACAGAAATCTAATTTGATCTTCTGCTTAACAGCCTCTTCTAAAACGTTCTCAAAGACAGCTGGATCGGCAATTGATGATATATCATATACACCATCTACAATATTTGGACCATCAAAGTATTCAAATATGTTTGAGAAGTATTCAATGATTTGTTCATTATCGGAGTACATAGCAATAAAACCGGTTTCAATAGGATTGCTTTCACACGAAGCTGCCTTAAAATGCCCCAAATTAATATGCTCAACGTTATACTTCATTTGATTGAATAAACATCTTCTATAAACTGCTTGTATGAATATACCAGTTTCCATGATATCAATAATATTCATTCCAATTGTTATCTGTGGCCGATAATGTTCTGGTATATCTTCTGTAGGAACTCGACTATGGGGACACTTGAATTCGAATAATGTCAAGAAGTTATCATGCGTTTCATCCAATTGAAGATCATCTATTTGAAAGAATCGTTTGAGAGCTTCTTTAGATACAACACCTAACCCATCAGGGCTATATGATAGATAACCTTCATGGTATGGAATACTCCCAGTCTCTTGGATGTTGCAGTTAAATAACTCTTGCGTATGAAGTCTAATGAGTTCTTCAAATACGTTACCCCAATATGTAATTACATTTCCAGTGAAGACATCAAAGCCTAGTTTCTCCATAATAAGTTTGTTGATTGTCTTGTTCTTGTTTTGCTTAAGAATAGTAGAGACCTCACTACCACCAATTCGCCCTATTCGTTGTAGCTTCCAAGTATCTGAACCTTGTGGGGGTAAATGGCTACATGAGTCAACGAATTGCTTCAATAGAGTAGTCTTATTCATCGTTACCTGAAATGTCTGCTGATATATATCTGTGCGTTGTATGTCAATTTTTATTGATTTTTGTTTCATAAAAAATTGATAAATATCCAATCAAACATATGACTACTATGGCTAATAACTCATGCTCAAAACGCTCAAGCTCAACTTCTAGATCTTCTAGTAGCAAGCGTGTGCGACTACCTGGTGGAGATTCTATTGAATTGGTTTCCGAAACTAATATGCTATCGACGTGTATGCATCACTCAACCCCTTCGGTGTGGCGTTTATTTGAGCATGCTACATCAGTAGACCCAACTGTGGTTTCGTTGATGATAGAATCTAATAAGAATATTCGGTCATTGAGTTCTCTAAATAATCTACTATCATTGAAGCTGCATGATACTTGGGTTTCGACCATAAGTGATTGCAATATGCTTGCTCATTTGGTTATTGTATCAAATGACAAGATTAAATCAATCGAAAGCCTTCCGAAATTGCAAGAATTAGAATGTCGGAGTTGCCCACACTTACGTACGATAGTTGTTCCGAAAGTTGAAGAAGTCAAGATAGTTAATTGCAATATTCAACGTTTGAGTGCAAGCATGGCTAACAGTATTATACTACAAGATTGCTACTCAATCCATAACTTGTATTTGGGGCGATTCTTGCGCTACTTGGAGATAAACAATTGCATCTATTTGGATTCACTATTGAACTTATCTCATCTTGAATTGGATACACTCCATCTATCTAATTGTCCCTTTCTTAGTTTGGAAGATACTTATATCAAGGCCAAGTTTATGATACTGTATCGATGCAACAAGATAGAGAAGATTGATAAGGGGATTGAGTCTGAAAGACTTGTCATTGATGCATGTACAAGCTTAACCAGTATCACTAATTTGAAAGTAAATATGTGCGAGATATCTCGTTGCTCATTGCTACGCACTATTAGTAATAATACTATCAAGGTATGCCGAGTAGAATATTGTAACTCATTGGTCTTATTCGACACATTAAATATATCACAGTTAACATTACAATGGTGTTTCAGTATTGTTCGGATAATTATCTCTCAACAAGTTAAATTGATTAGTATCATTGATTGCGTTTCTATGCGATATATCCGTACACAGCTAACAGAACAAGATGAGAATATCCATCAATCATTAATGATCAAAGGTCGATCTGCCATAACTAAGTTACAGGATTTATGTTTATCTTCCATCACTTTGCAGTCTTGTAGCAAGATAAAGGAGATTCAAACTATGCAAGGTATCAATGATTTGGTGATAGAAGATTGCGAAGACTTGGAATCTATTTGTAACTTCATAGTTAGCAACTCCTTCTATGTGAAGAACTGCCACAGTCTTATTCGAATTAGCGACATCGTTGCACCGAAAAGTATTATATTGCTGAATCTGGGTGACTTGGAAGTAGTCCAATTCTTGTTTGCTCCTGTCACAACATTGAATATAGATGGATGCGAGTCTATCAAGTCATGTAAGATTGATGGTAAATGGCTAGAGTCTTTAATCTTAGTTGATACCGGAATAATTAATATTAAGCATCTGAACCCAAGCTCCTCTGTAGTGATCAATAATTCAAAGTACTTGGAAGATATTGAATCAGATTATGCTACATCATTAATTGCAAAATTAGAGGAACGATCCTTTGCTATATACAAGATTATTTCAAAGATTAGACGCCATTGTATTCGGAAATTAAGAAACAGAATCAGAGATGCTATTAACGAACACGAATGTAGCATTTGCTTGCAAGAGATAGAAATCCAAAATAGATTCATTACAAAGTGTTTTCATAGTTTCCATATAAACTGCATCTACACTTGGTGTTCTAGATATGCCAATGATTGTCCAATGTGCAAGCAAACGAGTATCATTATCGGATTTAATCCAAATACATATAACTTGACGAGTGCGTAGAAGATTGATAATGAAACATGTATGAGATAACTCATTTTTTTTAATCACAAAGAATACCAATATATCTGATGTTTTTTAAAACGTTCAACAAATTTAACGCATATTTGCTAATCCACCCACAGCGCTACAATCTCGATGAATATATAACATTGTCGCAACAGGTAGGTTTTTATCCTGTTTATAACTCTGATGCAGTACGCATGACTAGTATCATATTGTTTATGAATGATATCATCCACAGAGATAGCTCCTGCTCTAACTTCGTGATCCTTATTTCTGAACTTGAACGAATTGGTTTCTTTATTAAGCGATCTATTAGTAATCGTGTGCGATCCTTCTTTAAGATACCTAAGGATAACCTAAAAGATGAAGAAGCTTTCATAAAAAACTACAAACTTATAGCAAATATTGATTACGAAATGGGTAACAATAGAATATCTGAATTTGGAGTAAATGTTGAGTATGGATACTGCATCACACCAATGGCATTTTATAAGATCCTTTATAAAAGCTACGACGATGTATTCATGGGAATGCTTATGTTAAGACTTGCCCAGATTAAGCACTATTATGATTTATATATGAGAACCCATATGGAGCAGACTATTGAAAGGCTTCAATCTACCAATAAAGGGTTAGTCGAAGATATTAATCAATTGACAACAGAGTACCCAAACATAAAACGAAGCAAGATATTTTCATCTAAGGATAACCTAAACGGCTCATATGATAACCATGATATAGGATATGGCTCCGCTCTATCTAACTTCAAGGATAACATAATAGGTTCAGCTAGTGCATCCCCAATAGATATCATGTTAGAAGATCCATTAGAGGAGAAACGAGATACCATGTATTCAGCACATTTAACCGATATGAATAATAAACTATTAGAATGTATCAATAGCCCTCATAATAGTTCGCTTAAGCGTAAGATACAAAGAAAACTAATCTATAAAGATTCAGATTCTGAACTGGATTCATCTGATCTTTCTATGGTGTCCGATAGTAGTAATAGTGTTGGCAATATGATCGATGGTATGGTCGAAAAAGATTTGATAGATGGGAGCTCCAAACAAAGGCATCATTCAATGCGATCGATTTCGACTGATCACATCGTTAGTTTGAAGAAAACATTTTCGTCACAAATAGATAACGGCTCAGACAAAAAAAGGAGCCGATTGGCGCCATGGAGTATAAGCTCCCATCAATGATTGAAATCTAATTATTTTTTTGATTAAGATCTATTAAGATTCTAATTGAAAATTTTGGGTTACCAATCAATGTAATGTATCCATGTGGCTAAAATATAGTTCAAGGCTTAGGATGATTGAGAATACTCTGGATCATGGTTCAAATATTTCTGGCATTAGTTTGCTCCTAAACGTAGAGAAGATATCGAATGATATCGATGTTGATGATATGGAACGTAAAGTCAAGAACATGTTCATTGAGGATATCATCGATGAAACTGAAGAGGTCGATGACGAACAAGAAGTAATCAAAGAGTATGAAGATGCTATCGAAGAAATAGATACTGTCATTGGCGGCGATGATGACGAGGACGAAGATGAGGACGAAGATGAAGATGAGGACGAAGATGAAGATGATGAAGATACCAAACCGGCCTACAGTGGCGGAGACTTTTTGTATGCACAGAAGACCAAAGAGGAACAACTCCAAACTCATATTTCAAATGCTTTATCAACGGTACCAAAGATGAATATTGATTTGGAGCAAGAGATCGAAGATGAAAGAAAGAACCATTTATTAGAACAAATTGAAGGCCTTAAAGACGATCTTGATGAACTTGGCGTTTCGATTGAAAGAATTCCTTACGTATCTTATGACTCTCCATTAAAGACAATCGATGAGGTACATAAGCGCTTGATGTTCAAATATAATAAGCTCAAATACAATTCTATTGCCGAAGAAGGATTGGTTGCTGGGGCTTCTATCTTAGAAATGATGTTTAATGGTAAGCATGAATACTTTGGATGCCGACCTGATATCACAGGATACTCTGATGTAGTCAAGTCCAAGTTGAAACGAATTAGGTTCGAAACAAGTTCAGCTGTGAACAGATTTGTAACCAATAATAATATCGGAGGCGCAACTATGATCATGATGGAGTTACTCCCATCTCTCATCACGCAATCGCAACGACGGAAGCTACAAGTTCATGACACTATCAATGCCAATATTAATAAAGAAAGTATTAGAACCCATATTAGTGATTTGAATAATATGATCGATTCTAAGCAATATGATTGATTCAAGATATGTGATAAATAAAATGCTAGACCAAATATAATAACCAATATTGGTAGCCATGGCCGCGTACATACCCTATATGAATAATATAATTAGGCAAGCACCGATTTCGCAATTTGCTCAATCGTTTAATCAACCACAACCAGTACCAACATCACCTATTAATATACCATTACCTGCGCCCATGAATATGTTACGATCGATGCCTCGACAGATAGCTAATCCATTTAAATCTTTCAGATCTTTTGGAACTCCTGGTTCATCTAGTTCTTTTGGGTTTAAATTATTGTTTAAGAATCCATATGTATTGGGCGGTCTATTTCTTTCTCTCATGGGTGCACTTATAGTTCTAATTTACTTTGGACAATCATATGCACAATCTTCCCCAACTGCATATTGGCTTGGGTTCTCAACTCCAATTTGTAGTTACATCTTATTCAAAACGTTAGTGATGGCCAAACGCGCTATTATAGGATAATTATTAATCTTGCTATCTTTTTTTGTATGATTATGTATGTCTAATATAGAAGCGATGGTCTTACCAGTAATAAAACTTGATGAATATTACACAATATAAAAACAAATGGAGATCCCAACCCGCAATACTATCTTCCTTCAAGGTGTGTTCTTTGATGAAATTAAGACAATCGAAGAACGCATGGTAGATGATTCCGTTATACCAGAGGTAGAAACTAGTAGTTTCTTAATGCCAGCAGTGACGATTCCAAAGAAGTTTAAGAGCATCATTGTTTGGAAAGAAAAGACTAAGAATATCCAGCTTAAATGTTGGAACTGCGATCTTTCTTTCTTTGGAGTCCCATGCTTCATCCCAAAGCATATTAAAAACTCACCAACTGGTAAGGAGTTCGATACAGAAGGATGGTTCTGTGGTTTCGCATGCGCATACGCTTATCTAAAAAACACAGCTGAGTATCATATCAACAAAACCTTCTTTGACCGGCTCAATATGTTGAAGATACTGTTCACGCATTTCTATAAAAGAAAGGTTAGGGAGTTCTACGAAGCACCAAAGAAGTATTTATTGTATATCTATGGTGGATACATCGAACCTTCAGAGTACAAAGAGCAACTCAAGCAAGTAAATAAAAAAATTATCCAAGACTCTACACCAATTGATATATAAATATAGTGCAACTCATTATGAATACTCCAACCGTAATCACATCCAATGATACTTTGAATATGTGTACCAATCATATGCTCAACGACAGTATCTCTGGGTATAATAGTCTGGTGACTGAGCTAAACATATTATTGAAACATAATACATACTTACAATCTCGGATACAGTATTTAGAAGATTCGCTCAAGGATGTTCTCTTGAATCTTAACTAAAAAAAGATTCATTTTTTTGATTTATTATGGTAGGCTATACATTGCATAAAGGTATCTGCGATATCATCATGGTTCTTTGATTTGATCCCACGTAGTAGTTGTCTATGGCCAAACAAACAAATGAAATAATAAAAGTTATACTTACAATGTTTCTTGTTGGCGCTATAATTGGTTGCGGCTTCTCCTATAAACCTTGATAGTTTCAGATCTGGATGCAAGTAAATAGAGTTCTTCAAAGATGGAAATACAGTCTTTACTTCAGCTAGTCCCGCGAAGTGATACACCAACATGTTGAATACAGCGTTGCTCATATGATTCGCATTCATTTGGTACTCGATGAGTACGGTTATAGGAGCACGCGGTTCCTCAAACAAGAAATCATATTCTCGCAACACTGCCTTCAACGCAATAGCCTTATCATGTATAGGGACTTCTTTCGCGGTGAGCTTTCCGCTCAAATCATATACACCAAGCTTGACTACTTCAATGATCGCATCAAGCATCGATTCTTCAGGCAACTCCTCTGACGTAACTTTGGTATCACCAATACGGTACACGCCTATGGCTAAAGATTTGGTTGCAACATCGATGCTCAAATAAGTCGAACTCATACTATCGTCCTTATAACTTTCCAATTATTTTTATATTTAGCTCATTCGAACCTACATTTGATAACAATGATATTACCATTATATAATCGAGAAATGAATATTACATATAGGATGTCTAATTTCGATACATTAGTAGAAGCTCATATCAGTCAAGGAGACGCACTCTTCGTTTCGGCTGTAAAGCTTGGTGCCAGGTAGATACAAATCCATCTTTTTTTTATGTTACTTCAATAGG
>JACCED011388200.1_pt1 | contig 18131 bp, 11 predicted proteins | sample 7455021 | NCBI WGS metagenome assembly JACCED01 (sample SAMN15323456, study PRJNA562643) | freshwater metagenome | isolation source: river surface water | place: USA:Blue River Watershed | collected 2017-08-19 | reverse complement strand
ATCTGCTATTACCGCGCCAGTTTTATTATTGTTATTATAAAAAAGTTACACCTCTATAAAATTAATATATAGATTATATATAGTAATGAAAGAAATAATTTTATATATAACAGAAGATGGGATATATTATTTTTTTTGTATTTTTATAGCATGGTATTTATCTCAGAGAGGTTTTGAAGTTAAGTTTATTAAAGATTATAAATTAATAAAAAAATGTTTAAAAAATAATAATATAATAATTCCTTATGGTATTGAACAACAAGAATTATTTTTTAAATCAAAAATATATAATATACTTGATAATAAAAGTGATTGTTATAAATTTTTAGAAAAATATATGGATATTTTAAAAGAAACAAAAATTAATCTAATAAATTCATATACAAAAGATTACATTAAAAATAGAGAAATAAATTTAAAAAAAAAATTTATTTTAAAACCAAATACAGGTCGTGGTAGCAAAGGAATATTATTTTTAGATGATTATATTTATAATTTAATAAATAAATATCCAGATCATCAAATTCAGGATATTATTAATAATGAATGTGGTTATGAATTAAGTTGTGTATGTAAAAATGGTAAAATCATTTCACATATTTGTATAAAAACTACTATTGTAAAAAGATCATTTATTTCATATATAAAAGGAATTAGCGGTATAGTTTGTTATAAAAAAAATTTATTAGAATTTGCTAAAAGAATATTAAAAAATATAAAATATAATGGATTTATTGAATTTGAATTTATTGAAGATAATAAAAAAATATATTTAATGGAATGTAATGCAAGAATATCTGGTTGGGTTAATAATGAATATTTTTTTGAAAAAATAATAATTCCATATATAAAAGAATTTTATAATATTAATTTACAAACAAATTTAATTAATTCAAATAATAATAATATTATTATGAGTGATATTCAATCTAGATTTAATTTAATAAAATCTACATTACTAAATTTTGAAAATTTAGAAAATATTACTAATAAAACTGAATTTGGATTAACTTATTTAATGAACCTTATTTAATTTTTATAAAAATGAACAACCTGAAAATGATATTACTATCCACGATGATGAAACATAAATTAATTTAACATATCCTGAAGTTTCTGGTCCAAAAATAATTTCAGTTTTTTGTAATCCACCTATATTAAAACTAGTAGATGATGCTATAATTTTTAACGAATTATCTATATTATCATTTCTTATTATTGTTTTAATTTGTCCATCAATACCTTCTAATAAATTAATTGATGTTAATTCTGTATCAGATAGTGATATTATTGATATTGGATTTTTTAAATCTATTTCACCTAATAAACCAGTTCCTGATATATTTTGATAACCCTCTATTAATGAATTATTTATTTTTGTAATACCATTAAATATTGATGTTCCCTCAACAGTTAATGTACTTTTATCTTTTGTATTTTTTTGAATATTTATACCACCATTTGCATATATTTCTCCTGAAACATTAAGTGTTGCACTTAAATTAGTATCTTTACTAATAATTACTTTATCTTCAGTAGTTATTAATGAATTAGTTAGTACGGTAGGACCATTAAATGTTGTTATTCCATCAACGGTTAATGTACTAGTACCTTTTAAGATAACTGACTGTCCTGAAGGGACTTTTATACCACCACCAGTTGTAATTAAACCTTTTACTTTTAGTTCACCTCCTAAAATAGTTTTACCATTTTCTACAGTTAATGTACTATCTCCACAAACATTTATTGATTTACTTGGTGGTACTAATATACCACCTTTCATTGTAGCTAAACCTGTAACATTCAATTCACCACCTAAAATTGTTTTTCCATTTTCAACTAATAATTTACTATCACCACGAATATCAATGGATTTACCGGTTGGAACTAAAATACCACCTTTTGTTGTAGTTAAACCTGAAATATTTACTAATCCATTTATATAATTATTACCATTACTCAAAAAATCACTAGCTATATCAAGCTTACCTCCTACAAATAAATTTTCAGCAATACCTGTACCACCACAAACAACAAGAGACCCAGTTGAAATGCTTGTTGAAGATGTATTTGAATTTATAATAAAATCATTTATTGTATTTGAAATTTGTGATTGATTATCATTTATACTAACATTTTTTTTTATACTTTTATTAATATGGGATGATAAAACACCTAAATTTATTTGTTGTTTAATTAATTTTTTAGTTTTAATCACATTAGACATAATATATATATAAAATATAAAATAAAATATACTAAAATATAAATAAAAACTTTTTAATAAAATAATTATAAATATAATAAATATTTCATTCAATTAAAAATATTAATATCCATCTAATTTAGTATGGATGATTATAATACAACTGGTAATTTCAAAAATTTAATTAAACAAGATATTGAAAGGAATTTTTTTATATATAATAATTTATTAAAACATTTTTATAATTTATATAAAAATAATATTATTAGTGAAAAAATTTATTTTGATAATATTGATAATTTAGATGATATTAATACCGAAATAGAAGTTAGCAAAAGTAGACTATTATTAGAAGATAATAGTATAGATTATTTATTAAAAATTCAAAATGATGTTCAAAATATATTTAAAGAACTTTTACAGATAATTAATAATTATGGATTTAATTCAAGTAATAAAATATTAGAATATAATCTTCCCTATGATTATTTTGATGATTATCATCGTGAAATTAAAAGAAAATTTTCATTTTTAAATGATTTTTTTGTAGTAATAAAAGTAAATAAAAAAAATATAACTGGTTTTGGTAATATAAAAATTAAAATATCTTTAAATAAAGAATTAAAATTATTAATGGAAAATGATGTTAGTACATTTTTAGGAAATAAAAATATTTTTTTTGAATTAAATAAGGCAGTATGTGAATTAGAGATTAATGAAATATTAATTACTTTTGAAGGATATTTTATTGAGGATCCATTAAATGATATTTATAAAGATGATTTATTTATAGAAAAATATTGTAATTTAATTAATACACCAAAACTGACAGAAATACCAAATAAATTTAAATTAAGATACATTAATCAATTAAGTATTAGAGATTTTTTAATTAAATCAAATGAAGCAATTTTAACTGATCTTGAAAATTCTTATTTAGATACCAAAAACTTAGAAAATAAAATGTTGCCAGATTTATTAAAAAGTTTTATTTTTCGAGATTGTTATGAACAAAGAAAGATTATAATAAATTTACTTTTATCTAATGATAATTATTTATTAGCAAGTGCATTAGTAGAATCATTAAATAATAATTTAGGATCAATATTTAAATACAGTGATCAAATTAAAAATACCATTCATTATTCATTAAGGAAAAGATTATCACAAGCATCAGTAGAGATAGAAGAAAAAAAAAGTAAATTAAATCCAGAAATTAAAATTGATTATAATACAAAATTAGCAATATTAAATGTTTCAGACAAAATTAAAAGTAAAGTATTAGAAAAAATAAAAGAATTAAATGGAAATAAAGAATCTTCATCTAAAGCAGAAAATTATGTTGATGGATTTTTTAAAATTCCATTTAATATTTTTATAAAAGAAGACATATTTGTTAAATGTGAAAATAGTTATAATAAAATTAATAAATTAAAGAATGATATAAATACTAATCTTAATAATATTAATGAACACATAAAAAATCCGTTTGATATAAGTAACCTTAATTTAATACTAAATAATAATATTAATGAAAGTTTAAATTTAAAAGTTAATAATTTATTAAGTGAAGTTAATTCAATTAATATTGAAAAGAAAAAATACTTAACCTTTGTTAAAAATGCATTAGATGAAGCAATATATGGACAACATGATAGTAAAAGAGAAATTGAAAGAATAATTGCACAATGGATGAATGGTAATATGGATGGTTGTGTATTAGGATTTCATGGCCCTCCAGGTGTTGGAAAAACTTGTTTTGCAAAGAAAGGAATTTCTAAATGTTTAGTAGATAAGGATGGTAATAATAGACCATTTTGCTTTTTACAATTAGGTGGAGCAAGTGATGGACATATTTTAGAAGGTCATAATTATACTTATCTTGGTTCAAAATGTGGTAGATTAATTGAATTTCTAATGGAAAGTAAATGTATGAATCCTATTATTTATTTTGATGAATTAGATAAAATATCACAATCAGAAAAAGGGAAGGAAATAACAAATATATTAATTCATTTAATAGATAAATCACAAAATAAAGAAATTTATGATAGATTTTTTTCAGGAATAGAGTTAGATTTTTCAAAATGCATATTTATTTTTTCATATAATGATGCTAATAAAGTAGATAGAATATTAAGAGATAGAATTACTGAAATTAAAATATCTTCATTAAAATTAAAAGAAAAAATAATAATTACACAAAAATATACCCTAAAAGATTTATCAAATGAATTAAATTTTGATTGTGAATTAAATGAAGAATTAATTGAATATATTATAGAAAATTATACTATTGAAGCTGGTGTAAGAAAATTAAATGAAAAACTTACTGAATTATTTAGAGAAATAAATTTAAGATATATTGAAAAACAAGAATCTATAATAATTACTACTGAATTAATTGATGAAATTTTAAATAGACATCATAAATTTAAACAAAATAAAATTCATGATGAACCTGCTATAGGTATGATAAATGGTTTATATGCAACAACTGATGGTTTAGGTGGTTTAATAGTAATTCAGGTTCAAAAAACTCTTTCTACTAATCCTAAAATTGAATTAGAATTAACTGGACAACAAGGAGATGTAATGAAAGAAAGTATGCTTTGTGCTAAAACGTTAGCAATAAGTTTACTCGATGATAATGAAAAAAATAAATTTTATGATGAAATTAAAAATAAACCATTTGGCTTACATATACACTGTCCTGATACTGCTACACCTAAAGATGGTCCAAGTGCTGGTATTGCTATAACAACCGCTATATATAGTGTTTTAACTAATAAATTAATTAAAAATGATTATGCTATGACGGGTGAAGTAGATTTAATGGGAAATGCTAAAGCAATAGGTGGACTTGAATATAAAATTTTAGGTGCTATAAAAGCTGGTGTTAAACATATTATAGTTCCAGAAGAAAATAGACAAGATTATGATAAAATTATTCAAAAAAATAATTTTGAAATAACAGCTCAAATATACTTTGTTAAAACTATAAAAGATGTATTAGAAAAAATTATAATTGATTATATAAATTAATATTAAATTTTATTTTTTCAAGAAATCAAAATTGTTATTCAAGTTAAATTGAAGTTAAGAAAAAGAATATTTATACTTACAAAAATTTTTAGTTAACTTTATAATATTATCTATTATCATATTTTACAATTTTTTTAAATTTAAATATTTAAATTTATATTTTTTATATTTCATCTTTATATTATCATTTAATTTACCTCTTAAAATAGGATCAACATAATTTAATATTTCTTTATTTATAATTGATGCCTGTATTAAAAATTCACTATCATTTATAAGATCACTATATTTTAAAACTATTGGATTTAAATTTATTGCTCTTAATAAAAAATTTTTGTCGTTTTTTAGTTCTGATTGTCCTAATAAAAATGGTTTCATTATGATTGTATTTAGTAAACTTTCTCTATCATCTGTATTTAAATAGTCTTTTATATCAATTGGTGTAATATTAAAAACTGATTTATTATTATAATTCATATCTGTTGTTGTATGTAATACTATAAAACTATCACGTGTCAATGGTCTAGATATATCTGTATTAGTTGAAATAGTTAATAATGGATAAACTTTTAAATTTTTACAAGGATTTTTTTCATCATCAATACTCCAATCCCCATTCATAAATATATTTTCAACAGATCCATCAATATATTGATCATTTAAGGATAATTTAGTAGAAAAATTATTAGTTAAAAATTGAGCATTTTGTCTATAATTTATTTTATTACCTAATTCAAAAAATTTTACTGATTCAATTTTACCACTAGGGTAATAAAAATTAAAAATAGTTTGATTACAAAATAAAGAAGCATTTGTGTAATAATCATTGTGACCTCTTATTATAAAATGAATATTTGTATTTTTTCTAAATTCATTTAATCTATCTAAACCAATAGTATACGTTCCGTCTCTTCTACCTGTAGTATTTTTAAAAATATTGCTAGTATCAGAAAAAGCAATATCATTCCACATAATTTCTTTTATAATAGAAATACGTAATACATCACGATTATCTCTAATTAAATCAGTAATATTACAATCTATATTATTATCATGCGGTATACATCCATGACATAACCAATAATTTTTATCAGTAGTACTATTATGTAATATAATAGCACTTGGGCATAATCTTAAAAAATATAGCATTTTATTAAAAAAATTTAATCTTTCAGAAAAATCTGTTATAATTTTGAGTTCTTCATTAAAAAATCCATAATAATATGCGATTGAAGACTCATGATTTCCACGATTAATTATAATTTTATTGTTGTTAGTATCATTCTGTATAAATCTAAACAATATTTCAAAAATTTCTAAACTATATTGACCTCTATCTAAAATATCACCTAAAAATATTAATTTATAATTATCATTTATTTTATAAGTCTCAATATCTAAAACTCCATATATATGTAATCTTAGAAGGTTTCTAAAAAATGTATGAAAACTTCCATGATAATCACCAAAAATAATAATTTTATCATCTTTTGTTATATTAATTTTTCTAATATAACCTTCCTGATCATTTATTATAGATAAATTTTCTACAAAAGACTGTGTGATTAAGTACTCTGGCATATTAATTAAATTATTTTTTACCATAATGTTATCTTTAGCTGTATCTACATTAATTGACGGTATATAATTAATTAAATTTTTTTTATAAATACAAATTGTCGAATTTAATAATTTATTAAATGTATCTAAATCAAATTTGTAAATTTGATTTGATCTTTTTGATTTTGGATTTTCATATTTATATAATTTGTAATATTTATTTTTTCTAGAATGTGGACTATTTAATGGATCTTGTGTTAATAATATACTATCAATATTAACTTTTGGATCATTCCTATAAAAAGTTGATGGTTCTACATTATATACACGAATTTTTCCATTTATATCTTCAGCTTTTTCTATATCACCAAATTGTACACCAGGTATATCACGAATTGTATAATTATGTATTTTAAAATTATATATCTCAATAATTTCTTGCATATATATATTTATAATATAAATTTTTATAAAATATATTTAATTATTATTAATTTAATAGGAAAAATTATAAATATTTTACATTATTATTTTTAAACATTTTTATCTGTATAAAAATCTAAAATAGTAAGTAATGCCTTTAATAATTATATAAAATTTTATTAAAAATTTGTTAAAAAAACTTACGTTTCCATAAATCCTGCTCCTTGTTCAAGTTCAATTGAAGTAAAATAATATTTATATTTGCGAAAATTTTTAGTTTTAACTGCATGACAATTTGGACATAATGCTTGAATATTTGTAATACTATTATTTTTTGTTATGCAAAATTCTTCAATATGATCAAAATGATATCCAGCTTCATCGAAAGAACCATCTCCACATCTATAGAGTAAACATTTATAACCAATTAATCCAACAGCAGGGATAAATGGAGAATTGGCACATTTATAGAATTGTTTTTCTAATACTTTTTTTTTTAAACTATCTGAAAGTTTTCTTGAAATATCTTTTTTTTGAATAATCTTACTTTCATCATTCATAGTATCTTCCTCCATATAATCATCATTCATAGTATCTTCTTCTACAAAATCTTCAACTATGGTTTCTTCATTCATACTATCATCATTCATAAATTATCATGAATAAATAAATAAAATAATATTTATTCAATTTTTTTATTTTTTTATTTATATACTATAATGAAAGTATATATTTTATATAGTGGATATTTCGATGATGATACATATGACGATTTTATTGTTGATAATGATTTTTTTTATAAAACAAGTATTTGTGAACCAAATATATTTATTTTACAAATAGAAGATGATAATAATAATATAATATTTAACAAAAAATATTCTGCAATAAAAAATAGTTTTTGGACAAGCAATCCATATGAAGATTATAAATACATATTAGAATATTTAAAAACTAATAAAGATATTAAACAAATATATATAAATGAGTTTAAAGATCATGAATTAACAAATTTATTAAAAGATAAATTTAAAATAGAAATAATTAATTATGATAAAAAAAGAGAAATCAAAGATATAAACGAAATAAAGAATATATTCAAAGCCTCTTTATTAACAAAAAAAACATTATTAAGTATACCAAAATTTAATAATGAATTAGAAATTTATAGATATTTAAAATTCAATGGACAACTAACATCAAATTATACATCATTATCTTATGATCCCATAGTTGCTTTAGGATTAAATGGAGGTATTTTACATTACAATAAACCAAAAGATTTAGATGTAAAAGATGGTTTATTATTAATAGATTATGGTTTACGTTATAAAAATTATAGTTGTGATTATACTAGAGTATTTCCAATTAATAAAAAATTTACAGATTTAGAAAAAGATATTTATAATATTGTTTATAATTCTTTTACAAAAATTAAAGAAAAAATAAAAGGTAAAAATACTAGTTTTTTAGAATTATCAAATTATTGTAATTTATTATTATTTAGTGGAATATTAGAAAATAATATTATCTTAAAAAATAATTTTAATTTTAATAAAATAAAAGAAATAGTTAAATATTTTTTTCCACATTCATTAGGTCATAGTGTAGGATTAGATGTTCATGATGTACCAATTCGATTAGATATATTAAAAACTAATATGATAATTACAATAGAACCTGGTATTTATTTTAATAGTTTATTATTAGAAGATTTAAAAAAAAGTGAATTTAACCAATATATAAATTGGGATAAAATAAATTTAATTTTAAAAAATAATATAGGTGGAGTACGTATTGAAGATACCATCTTAATTACAAAAGATGGTTATAGGGATTTTATTGATTTACCAACATCAATTAATGAAATTGAAGAATTTATGAATAAATAATTATTTTTTTAAATTTTGTAAAGCAAAATCTTCATCAAAACTATACATAGGAATTTTTGGAAATACACTTTCAATTTCTGGTATTTTTATTTTATCATCTTGATTATCTATAATATTACAATCTTTTAATATATGACTATATTCTTCAATAAATGAAGTATCATAACATTTTCTAATAAATAATGAATTATTACACATTGCTGAAATTAACGTGTTATGTGTAATATAAGTACCTAATTTTATTTCTAAAATTGTTTCTAATTTTTCATGATTAAATATCATATTAATTAATTTATCATTATTTAACTGATTATCATCAAAAATGTCATATCTATCCCATTCATTTTTCCAATTTTTATTATAATTTTTAATTATTTCTGGATCATTAATATCAAAATAAAATATTAATATTTTTTTATATATATGATATACACTATGAAATATATGATAATATCTATCTGATATGGGAGTGCGTGACCAATTAGGATATTGCGAATAATCTTCAGGATTTAAACATTTTAATTTATTTATTAAAATAAAAGAATTTAATACTGATTTAATATTCCAATATGAATATTCTAATGGATGTGTATAAGGTTCTTTAATACACTTTCTAAAATCTCTGGGACCAGTATTTGGAATTACATCTTTAATACAATTTAATTTTGTATTTATAAATATTTTACATTCTAAAATATTTTTATTTAAATTGCAAAAATTATTAATTGGATTATTTTCTAAATAATTTATAATATTTTCAGTGTTAATTATACTTGAAAATTCAAAATCTCTAAAAAAATTTAATGGTTCAATACTTATATATAACCAATCTGTGCTTGTTGATTCATAAGACTTTTTAATATATTTTTGTATTTTATTATCATCTACTAGATAAGTATTCGGTGTCATTCGATCATTATTTAAAGGATTTGATAAATTTTCAAAAACATAATTAACTTTTGAAAAATCTTTAGGCACCCACAATGGATATATATATATTATAATTTTATTAAGATTATTGTAAACTTCTTTTAATTTCCCTTTTATTTGTTCTGGAAAATTAAAAATATTATATTGGGTATTATAAAAATTAAATAAATATAATTGTTTTTTTAATATACAATGTTCTAAATTAAATTTTTTCAAATAAGATTGTTCATTTAATAAAGTATTTATATCTGAATTATAATTAAATATATAGTATAAAATAGCTGTTTGAAAAAAAGCTTCATCTGTTAATTTACATCTATCATTAAAACATTTAAAATATTTTTGTAAGAAATTAAAATTACGAGATATATTTGTTTCATATTTATTATTTATTTTTATAGTTTCTATATTTTTTTTTATTTTTTCACAATAATATACTGGTTCTTTATTATACATATCACTATTATTTAATGGAAAAAATATTTGAATATGCTGTTTATCCAATATCATCCATTGTGAACCACCTTTGATTATAGGTCTACTTCCTTCTATTTCTACATCAGAAGGGTTAGTATGTACGCCATTACTAAAATTCATAAATGACTTGTTATTTAATGTTAAATAATCATATATTTTATCAAATGTATATATTGGACAACAATTAGGTGATAATAATATATATTTATCAAATAAATTTCCTGAATTTTGTATATGAGCATATTGCATCATCATTAGTGTTGCATCTGATAATGATTTAGTAGCCCATGCTGTTAAAAGATGATGATCTTTATCAACAATAAATATATTATTGGGATTAAAAATTTTTTTAAATTCTTCATTTACTTCATAAGGTAATGATATTGGATGTATAACTATATAATAATTATTTTTATTTTTAAATTCTTCATTCATAATTTTATAATGTTTAATTAAATTAGGAGCAGAAATAGCACCTCCCAAAAACATCAATAAAATTTTTTTATCAGGGTTTCCACCTTTTATTAATAGTTTCGTATCTAAATATTTAGTTTTATATTTTAAATATTTATTTTTATAATATTCCATATATATATCATAATATAATTTTTATATATTTAATAAAAATTATAAATAATTATTTTTTAAAATTTTGTAAAGCAAAATCTTCATCCCAACTATGCATTGGAATTGTTGGATATAAACATTCAATTTCAGGTATTTTTATTTTATCATCTTGATTACTAATAATATTACAATCTTTTAATATATGACTATATTCTTCAATAAATGAAGTATCATAACATTTTCTAATAAATAGTGAACCTTCGTTTATAGCTGAAATTAATGTATTATGTGTAATATACGTACCTATTTTTATTTCTAAAATTTTATCTAATTGTTCATGATTTAATATCATTTCTATTAATTTACTATTATCTTTATTATTATCTTCTACAATTTCATCTCTATCTTTATAATTTCTCCAATTTTTTGGATAAATTTTAATTATTTCTGGATCATTTATATTAAAATAATATATTAATATTTTTTTATAGAGATGATATACACAATTAAATGTATTAAAATATCTATCTAAAGAAATATTCGCAAATATTCTCCTATTTTCAGGAGTATCATAAATAGTTTTATCATTAGGAATTAAACATTTTAATTTATTAATTAACATAAAAGCATTTAATATTGATTTAATATTCCAACATGAATATTCTAATGGATGTGAAGTTGGTAATTTAATACATTGGTCAAACCTTAAACTTATTAATTTATAACTTAAATCTTTTGTACATGCTAATTTATTTTTTATAAAAGTATTACAATCGTTAATATTTTCATTTAAATTTGAATAATTATCTTTTGGATTATTTTGTAAATAAATTGTAATATTTTGATCTGCAACTATATCTGAATAATTAAAATCTCTTAAAAAATTTATAGGTTCTATACTTATATATAACCAATCACAATAAGTTGATTGATAAGATTTTTTAATATATTTTTTTACTTTATTATCTAATACTGTATAAGTATTTGGTGACATACTATAATTATTTAAAGGATTTGATAAATTTTCAAAAACATAATTTTTTTGTTCAGGCCAATCTTTAAAATCTTTTGGTATCCATAAGGGATAAATATATTTTATAACTTTATCATTTAGATGCAATGAAATATTTTTTAATTTTTCTTTTATTTCTAATGGAAAATTATAAATATTATATTGTGTATTATAAAAATTAAATAAATATAATTGTTTTTTTAATAAACAATATTCAAAATAAAATTTTTCTTTATCTTTTAATAATCTTAAAGAAGATTGTGTCTCTCTACTATAATTAAATATATAGTGTAAAATAGTAGTTTGAAAAAAAATTTCATCAGTATTTGTACATTTACCTCTATCATTAAATAATTTAAAATATATTTCTAAAAATCTCAAATTATGAAAATTAATATTAAATTGTTTATATTTCTTATTTATTATTATCGTTTCTATATTTCTTTTTATATTTTCACAATAATATGGTTCCTCTTTAATATATATATCTACCGCACTTAAAAGAAAAAATATATTTACATGCTGCTTATCCAATATAATCCATTGTGAACCAGTTCTAAGTGCACTATTGTAATGGTACATTGGATCTACTTTTACATCTGAAGGGTTATTATGATTACCATTACTAAAATTAATAAAGGATTTGTCATTTAATTTTATATAATCATATATTTTATCAAAAGTATATATTGGACAACAATTTGATGATAATAATATATATTTATCAAATAAATTTCCTGAATTTTGTATATGAGCATATTGCATCATCATTAGTGTTGCATCTGATAATGATTTAGTAGCCCATGCTGTTAAAAGATGATGGTTTTCATCTACAATAAATATATTATCTGGATTAAAAATTTTTTTAAATTCTTCATTTATAGTATAAGGTAATGAAATTGGATGTATTACAATATAATAATTATCTTTTTTATTAAATTCTTCATTCATTATAGTATAATGTTTAATTAGATTTGGTGTTGAAACAGCACCACCTAAAAACATCAATAATATTTTTTTATCTGGATTACCACCTTTTAAGGACTGTTTAGTTTCTAAATATTTATTCTTATATTTTAAATATTTTTTTTTATAAAATTCCATATATATTATAGTTATAAAAATATTTATAAATATAATATCTAAAATAAATGTAGTACATATGGAAAATTTAGATAATGAAACCATAATTAAAAATATAAATGAATTTAGATTGTTATTATCAACACAAAAACAATATGTATTAAATACACAACATGAAATAAAATATAAAGAAGAAGAAATAAAAAGATTACAAGATAAAATAAATAAAAATTATGTTAAAAAAAAAATATATAAAAACGAAAATATTTTATTAAAAAATGAAAATTCTAATTTAAAAAATCAAATAGATTTTTTAAAAAATATGTTACTATTTAATAATACATTTAATAAACCATTGTTAAATCAAACTCTAAATTGTAATGAATTACCTAAAGTTATAGAACCAGAAATTAAAGAAAGTGTTAAATTTATAGAAGAAGTAAAACCAAAATCTAATGAAAAAAAAATTGATCCAAATAAAATTAAAATGAGTGATGTGTTAAACGAATTAAAAAATAAAATAAATAAATCAGATTAATTTCTTCTTATTAGAGGTTCTTCAGGAAAAATATAATTTTTTAAGACTAATTCTTCATCGAAACTATAAATAGGATTTGTTGGTCGTAAATTCTCTATAACAGATAATTTTACTTCATCAATAGGAACATTCATTATATTACAATCTTTTAATATATTACTATATTCTTGAATAAATGAAGTATCATAACATTTTCTAATAAATAATGAACTACTATTCATTGCAGAAACAATCGTATTATGAGTAATATATGTTCCTATATTAATTTCCAATATTTTTTCTAATTTTGGATTTTGTAAAATTAAATTAATTAATAATTGATTATCCAAATCTTTTTCAATTCTTATTTCTTCTCTATGATCTAAATTAGACCAACTTAGATATAAAGTTGAAATAATATTTGGATCTGTAATTTCAAATTCTAAAATTAATATTTTTTTATACAAATGATATATACAGTAAAATATATGATAATATATGTCATTTTCTTTTATTTCTGGTATAATACATTTTAATTTATTTATTAAAATAAATGCATTTAATATTGATTTAATATTCCAATAAGAATATTCTAAAGGATGAGAAAATGGTAATATAGTACAATTACTAAAATCTGGTGTTATTTTACATTTAATATTATCTATGCCATATAATTTAATACAATTTTTTATGTATTCATTAACTTTTATAATGCATTTAAATTTATTTGTAAATTCTTTACAATCAGTTACATTATCTTTTAATATACAAAAATTATTAATTGGATTATTTTTTAAATATAAATCAATATTAGGTGAACCTGCTGTATATTCAAAATTTCTAAAAAAATTTAAAGGATCTATACTAACAAAAAGCCAGTCACAATAAGTAATATTATTAGCTAATTTTAAATATTTATCATTATTTGGAATACCTGGCATATTATTTAATGGATTAGAATAGTTATTAAATAAATAATTAGTATGCCATTTTACATTTCTTGGTACATATATTGGATATATATATTTAACTCTCTTATTTAGATTATCATGCACATTTTTTAATTTACTATAAATTTCTTTAGGAAAATTATAGATTTTGTATTGTGTATTATATAAATTAAATAAATCTAATTCTTCTCTCCAATTTCTATTTTTTTTTTCATGTATTATATAATATAATATTGATGTTATAAAAAAACATTCATCTGTATTATTACATGCATCACTAAATAAATTAAAAATTCTTTTTATATAACAACTTTCCATATTTGATCTATCTTTAATATCTATAATCTCGATTTTTTTATTAAAATATGTACAGTATATATATTCTCGTTTTTTTATATACGTATCGGTTACATCATCTGGGAAAAAAATTTTAACATGTTGTTTATCTAATATCATCCATTGTGACCCTGTTAAAATTTTAGTATTTCTTGATTTAGATATTTCAACTTGTGTTGGATTTCTATTATTAAAATCTAAATATGATTTATCATTTTGTACCAAATAATCATATATTTTATCAAAAGTATATATTGGACAACAATTTTGTGATAATAATATATATTTATCAAATAAACTTCTACAATTCTTAATATGTGCATATTGCATCATCATTAATGTTGCATCTGATAAAGATTTAGTATACCATGCTGTTAAAAGATGATGTTTTTTGTCAACAATAAATATATTATCAGGATTAAAAATTTTTTTAAATTCTTCATTTACCTCATAAGGTAATGACATTGGATGTATAACTATATAATAATTATCTTTATTTTTAAATACTTCATTCATTATAGCATAATGATTAATTAGATTTGGTGAAGAAGTAGCTCCGCCTAAGAACATTAATAATATTTTTTTATTAGGATTTCCACCATATAGTTTTTTAGTTTGTAAATATTTATTTTTATATTTTAAATACTTTTTATAATAATTATTATTTAACTGCAATTTATATATAAATTTATATATATTTTTTTATAAAAAATATTAAAATATATTTTCAATTAATTTTTTTATTTCTAATAAATCTTTTTTATTTTTTTCTAAATAGTTTCTTCTTTCTTCTATTTCTGGATATTCTTCTAATAGATTATTAATATCATTTGTTAATATTTTATCATATAAAAATGTTGATAAACAATCAGTTGTATTTTTAATTAGATGATAAACAATTGCTTTAGGAATATTTTCCCTAATATTCTTTACAATAGTTTTATAATATTCATATAAAACTTTTTTAAATTTTACTATATCAAAAGAATCATTTTGCACAATTTTAGAAAAATCACTAGTTATAATTTGAATAAAATTTTTATCATCAGTCCAAATATATGCCTCTTCCTGTTCTATAAGTTCTTTAATTTTTTGTTCTGTTATTTGAAATCTTGGTAAAAGAACTTCATTCAATACTATATTATTAAGTAACTTGATTAAATTAGGATATTTTGATATAGGTTGATCTTCTAATATTGTTTGATTTAAATTATTTAATGTTTCTAAAGTTTCTTGAAGACATTTTTGGCTTGCATCAAATAATTTAAATATTGGTCGTATTTTTTTATCTTTTAAAGTATTTTCTAAAATTTCTATTGGTAAATAAGGAAAACTCATGTGCAAACCGTCATAGCATTTTAATAAACTTATTATATATTCATCATCATAATCGTTAAATGGGTTAAATGTATCTATGTATCTTCTATAAACATCAAATCCTTCTTTTATTAAACGACCTGTTTTATATGTTGAACCTCTTAATTCAATTGCATGAATATATGTTTTAATATATTGTGATATTATTCCATTTAAAATTGTTATTCTCGTTTCTTTATTCATTGGTATACTATTTCCTAATTGATTTAATTCATTGTTTGTATCTTCTAATTTCTTATTTATATCATTTAAAACTTTGGGTAAACAGGCTTTTATATTATTTATTAAAATATTACTTAAACTATTTGAAAGAACGGGTATACCCAATCTTGACTTGTATTTATCATTCTTATAAACAGAATGATTTGAAAAATATACCTTCTCCTGATTTAAAGCCTCTTGTATTGTTTGACTTTGATTACTTCTATTTCTTATTCCAAAATAACCATATTTTAATTTTAAATCAGAGCAAACATTATTATCTAAATAAATTGAAACATCAGCATCTTCATTCATTAAATCTAATTTTGTTAATATACCAATAGTTCTTTCTCCTTTAGGATCTGTCGATTTTACTAATTCCATCGCCATGTCTGCTTCTATATCTGGTCTAGCTGATATTATTGCTAATATTATAGTATTTTGTTGTTTTATATAAGTCGAAACAAGATTTATTATTTGGTCTTTTATATCTTTTGGTTGACCTTTATCTGTAATAGCTACACTTGTTAAACCAGGTAAATCTATTAAACTTAAATTGGGAATATTATTAGCATAAATTTTTAAATATATTGGATTTATACTTATATTTAATCCATTACCTGCTTTTAAATTTGTTTGATTTTCTATTTCAATTCTTATTTGTTCTTTACACTCAATGGTAATATTTGGATAAGTTATTAATATTTTTTTCTCTGTTATCCAATTATAATTACTATAATATCCAAATTCTATTCTATTTTCATTTGATGACTGAATTAATTCTAAATGTAGTGGTGTTCTTGTTGTCATTGATTTTCCTACTGGTAATATATCCATACCTATTAAAGAATTTAATAATGAACTTTTACCACTAGATTGTGTACCAACTACAACTAATTTTGGTAAATCTACTAAGTGATTATCAATATATGTAGAATTTAATATTGAAGCTATTTTTAAAATTTCTTTATTTGATAAAATATTGGTATCGCCATTTTCTCTATTCCATAAATAATTAGCAACATTGTTTTTAAGTGGCTCAATGTAATTCATACCTATTACTCTATATATAGTTTATATTATTTTAAATTTTAATTATTTTTATAACAAAAAATTGATATAATAATTAAATATGAATATTATATATTATTTATGGAAAGATATTGGCTAAATGTTATATTAATGAATAATGATAGTATTAATAAAAAATTAATTAAAAGTCAATTTTATAATATAAATTTAATTTCTAGTTATTTGAAGGATAAAAAAATAATAAATCAAATATTACAAAATAAAAAAAGTGATTGTGATTGTGATATTAATAGTGATTGTACTATAAATAAAATATGTATTACAAATGATCTTGATAAATTAATAAAATGCAATAATTTTAATGAATTTTTAAATAACAATCCTATTATTAGATTGTTATTTAAAAAAATTAATATTGATATTTGTTATACACCTAATTTAAATACTCTCAATGAAGAACATAAAAAATATATTATAAATAATGTTAGAATTCACATGGATTTAATTAATAAATTTGAAGATT